>JAABUK010000747.1_pt1 | contig 66352 bp, 60 predicted proteins | sample 5559141 | NCBI WGS metagenome assembly JAABUK01 (sample SAMN10711869, study PRJNA513367) | rock metagenome | isolation source: Antarctica rocks | place: Antarctica: Victoria Land, Pudding Butte nord | collected 2016-01-03 | reverse complement strand
CGGCGGCCAGTCTGCCGCCCCGGCACCGCAGGGCGAACCCAAGCGGCCGGTGCCCCCGCCCGCCAACGGCCAGCCGCAGCTGCGCCGCTAGCAGTAGCAACGATACCGAAACAAACTGGCAGGACGCTCTGGACAGGCAGCCCGGTTGTACGGTCATCCTGAGGACCATGAAGCGAGCGACCAAACGCCCGCATCCGCAGGAGGAACTCGGATGACCCCAACCAGACGCGCCACCATGGCCGGCCTTGCCGCCATCGCCGCGGTCGCGGCCCCGCCACGGCCGGCGCTGGCCCAGTCCAAGCCGCTCGTCGCGGTCGCCATGCCCACCAAGGTCTCGGCGCGCTGGATCGCCGACGGCGACAACATGGTCAAAGTGCTGAAAAGCCGCGGCTACGACACCGACCTGCAATACGGCGAAGACGACGTGCCGAACCAGGTCGCCCAGATCGAGAACATGGTCACCAAGGGCGCCAAGGTCCTCGTCATCGCCGCCATCGACGGCAGCACGCTGACCCAGGTCCTGGCCCAGGCTGCAGCCAGCAACATCAAGGTCATCGCCTACGACCGCCTGATCCGCAACACCCCCAACGTCGATTACTACGCCACCTTCGACAACTTCCAGGTCGGCGTCGAACAAGCCCAGTCGATCCTCCAAGGCCTCAAGACCCGCGGCAGCAAGGGCCCGCAAACGATCGAGCTGTTCGGCGGCTCGTCGGACGACAACAACGCCTACTTCTTCTACGATGGCGCCATGTCGGTGCTCAAGCCGCTGCTCGACGCCAAGACCCTGGTCATCCCGAGCGGACAAATGGGAATGGACAAGGTTTCCACCCTGCGCTGGGACGGCGCCACCGCCCAGTCCCGCATGGACAACCTGCTCAGCGCCTACTACGGCAACCGCACCCTCGACGCCGTGCTCTCGCCCTACGACGGCATCTCCATCGGCATCATCTCCTCGGTCAAGGGCGTCGGCTACGGCAGCGCCGACCTCAAGATGCCGATCATCTCCGGCCAGGACTGCGAGATCCCCTCGGTCAAGGCCATCCTGCGCGGCGACCAATACGCCTCCATCTTCAAGGACACCCGCGACCTCGCCAAGGTCACCGTCGACATGGTCGACGCCCTGCTGTCCGGCAAGCAGCCGGAAGTCAACGACACCAAGAGCTACAACAACGGCACCAAGGTGGTCCCCGCCTACCTGCTCAAGCCGGTGATCGTCACAAAGGAGAACTGGAAGCCGGTCCTCGTCGATAGTGGCTACTACAAGGCCAGCCAGATCCAGTAACGACCATGCCCGACCTGCTTGAGATGACAGCCATCACCAAGCGCTTCGGCCCGGTGACCGCGCTCGCCGACGTCACCCTCTCCGTCCGTCCCGGCGAGATCCACGCCCTCGTCGGCGAGAACGGCGCCGGCAAGTCCACCCTGATGAAGGTGCTGAGCGGGGTCTACCCCGCCGGCAGCTACGACGGCGCCATCCTGTTCGACGGCCAGGAGCGGCGCTTCCGCAGCATACGCGACAGCGAGGCGCTCGGCATCGTCATCATCCACCAGGAGCTGGCGCTCATCCCGCTGATGTCGATCGCCGAGAACATCTTCCTCGCCAATCCGCCCGCCCGCTTCGGCGTCATCGACCGCGAAGCCGCCTACACCCGCACCCTCGCCCTCCTCCAGCAGGTCGGCCTGAACGAACCCCCGGAAATCCGCGTCGGCGACCTCGGCATCGGCAAGCAGCAACTGGTCGAGATCGCCAAGGCGCTGTCCAAGGAAGTCCGCCTGCTCATCCTCGACGAACCGACAGCCAGCCTCAACGAACGCGACAGCGCCGCCCTGCTGCGCCTGCTCGCCGAGTTCCGCAGCCGCGGCATCTCCTCCATCCTGATCTCGCACAAGCTGGGCGAGGTCGCCACCGTCGCCGACCGCATCACCGTGCTGCGCGACGGCCAAACCGTCGAGACCATCGACTGCGCCCAAGGCCCGGTGCCGGAAGACCGCATCATCCGCGGCATGGTCAACCGCGACATGGACCACCGCTTCCCCCCGCGCACGCCGGCCATCGGCGATATCGTCTTCCAGGTCCGCAACTGGTCCGCCTGGCACCCGCTCTACCCCGAACGCCGCGTCGTCAAAAACGTCGATTTCGAGGTCCGCCGCGGCGAGATCGTCGGCATCGCCGGGCTGATGGGCGCCGGCCGCACCGAGTTCGCCATGAGCGTCTTCGGCCGCGCCTGGGGCAGCAAGGTGACCGGCGCGGCCACGCTCGACGGCCGCGAGGTCGACCTCTCGACCGTGCCCCGCGCCATCGCCGCCGGCCTCGCCTACGTCACCGAGGACCGCAAGGCCCTCGGCCTCCTGCTCGGCGAGGACGTCCGCAAGAACATCGTCCTGGCCAACCTGCTCGGCGTCGCCCGCGGCGGCGTCATCCCAGGGATCATCGACGACATGGCCGAGCTGACCGTCGCGGACGGCTTCCGCACCCGCATGCGCATCCGCTGCCACGACGTCTACCAGCAATCCGGCACCCTCTCGGGCGGCAACCAGCAGAAGGTCGTGCTGTCCAAATGGCTGTTCAGCAAACCGCTTGTGCTGATCCTCGACGAACCCACCCGCGGCATCGACGTCGGCGCCAAATACGAGATCTACCAGATCATCAACACCCTGGCCGACGAGGGCAAAGGCGTCATCGTCATCTCGTCCGAGATGCCGGAGCTGCTGGGGATCTGCGACCGCATCTGCGTCATGAACGAGGGCCGCTTCGTCGCCGAGTTCCCCCGCGAGCAGGCATCGCAGGAAGCCATCATGCGGGCGATCATGCGCTCGGTGCGGACATTGGAGGAGGCAGAGGCATGAGCGAGATCACCGCGCCGGTCGCACGCGCCGCGCATGCGAGCTTCGTCAAGGCCTCGCTCCGGCAATACGGCATGCTGCTGTCGTTGATCGCGATCATGCTGTTCTTCGAGTTCGCGACCGACGGCACCCTGCTCCGGCCACTGAACCTGACCAACCTGGTGCTGCAGAACAGCTACATCGCCATCATGGCGCTCGGCATGCTGCTGGTCATCGTCACCGGCCATATCGACCTCTCGGTCGGCTCGGTCTCCGGCTTCGTCGGCGCGCTGGCCGCGGTCATGCTGGTGCAGTGGCAGGTGCCGCTGGTCCCCGCCGGCCTGCTCTGCCTGCTGGCAGGCGGGCTGATCGGCGGGGTCCAGGGCGCGTTCGTCGCCTACGTGAAGATCCCGTCCTTCATCGTCACCCTGGCCGGCATGCTCGTCTTCCGCGGCCTGATGCTGGCGGTGCTGAACGGGCAGTCCGTCGGCCCCTTCCCCGTCGAGTTCCAACGCCTCTCGTCGGGCTTCCTGCCGGAGTTCCTGCCCATGCTGGGCGGCGTCCGCCTGTCGTCGCTCCTGCTCGGCGTGGCCGTCGCCCTGATCCTGGTGTTCACCAACATCCGCAGTCGGGCGCGTCAGGAGCGCCATGGGCTTGAGACCGAGCCGATGGCGTTCTTCGCCATCAAGAACCTGCTGCTGGTCGGCGGTATCGGCGCGCTCACCTGGCTGATCGTCTCCCATCGCGGCCTACCCAACGTCCTGGTGATCATGGCCGTCCTGATCGCCGCCTACGCCTTCGTGACCATGCGCACCACCGTCGGCCGCCAGATCTACGCCGTCGGCGGCAACGAAAAGGCCGCCCGCCTGTCCGGCATCAAGACCGAGCGGCTGACCTTCCTGACCTTCGTCAACATGGGCGTGCTCGCCGCCCTGGCCGGGCTGATCTTCGCCGCACGGCTGAATACGGCCACACCCAAGGCCGGCACCGGCTTCGAGCTCGACGTCATCGCCGCCTGCTTCATCGGCGGCGCCTCGGCCTATGGCGGCGTCGGCCTCGTCTCCGGCGCCATCATCGGCGCCTTCATCATGGGCGTCATGAACAACGGCATGTCCATCCTCGGCATCGGCGTCGACTACCAGCAGGTGATCAAGGGCCTGGTTCTGCTCGGCGCCGTCTGCGTCGACGTCTACAACCAGAAGCGCTGACATGGCCGCCAGCGACTACCAGGTCCTCGACCCGCGCTTCCGCCGCCTGGTCAACGCCTCCGCCCACGTCCAGAAACTCTGGACCGGCTGCCAATGGGCCGAGGGCCCGGCCTACTTCCCCGCCCACCGCAGCCTCGTCTGGTCCGACATCCCCGCCAACCGCCTGATGCGCTTCGACGAGGCCGGCCTCGGCGTCAGCGTCTTCCGCCAGCCCAGCGGACACGCCAACGGCAACACGATCGACCACCAGGGCCGCCTAGTCACCTGCGAACACGGCGGCCGCCGGGTCAGCCGCACCGAGCACGATGGCGCCATCGTGACCCTGGCCGACCGCTTCGAAGGCAAGCGCTTGAACAGCCCCAACGACGTCGTGGTCCGAAGCGACGGAAGTATCTGGTTCACCGACCCCACGTATGGCATCGATAGCGACTACGAGGGCGACAAGGCCGATAGCGAGATCGGCGCCTCCAACGTCTACCGCGTCGACCCGGCCACCGCCGCCATCACCATCGTCGGAAGGGACTTCATCCAGCCCAACGGCCTGGCCTTCTCCCCCGACGAACGCCACCTCTACATCGTCGACACCGGCCGCAGCCACGGCGACCAGCACCCCGCCCACATGCGCGTCTTCGACGTGGGCGACGGCGGCACGCTCCGCGGCGGCCGGGTGTTCGCCGACTGCAGCGCCGGCTTCTTCGACGGCCTCCGGCTCGACGAGGCCGGTCGCATCTGGACCAGCGCCGCCGACGGCGTCCACTGCTACGACCCGGACGGCACCTTGATCGGCAAGGTGCTGGTGCCGGAAACGGTCGCCAACCTGTGCTTCGGCGGACCGAAGCGGAACCACCTCTACATCTGCGGCACCACCTCGCTCTACGCGGTCTTCCTGCTCGTCAACGGCGCCCGGCTTATCTCTGCATCTGCATGATGCGGTCCATCGGCATCATGTTCTTGTCCAGATGGCCCATGATCCAGATCGAACCCGCCACCACCAGGAACACGATCAGCACCCCGAAGGCGAGCGCCAGCACGTTGTTGGTGTTGTCCGGCGAGGTCGTGATGTGCAGGAAGAACACGAGATGCACGCCGATCTGGGCGATGGCGAGCGCCACCAGGGCCGCAGGGATGGCCGGCGCCCAGATCAGCTTCGATCCGGCGAAATAGAACGACGTCGCAGTCAGCAACGCCGCGAGCGCGAGCCCGAGCAGATAGAGCAGGATCTCCCGCGAGGCAGGCTCGGACTTCCCGGGCGCGCTATCGCCGGTATCGACCTCATCGCTCATGCGCCGGCTCCCATCAGATAGACCACGGTGAACAGCGCCACCCAGATGATGTCGAGCGCATGCCAGAACAGGTTGAAGCACAGCAGGCGGCGCTGGATGTTTGGCCGGAACCCTTTGACGAGCACCTGCGCCATCATCGTCCCGAGCCAAAGCAGCCCGGCGGTCACGTGCAACCCATGCAGCCCGACGGTGGCGAAGAAGGCCGAGAGAAAGGCGCTGCGGCCCGGACCCGCCCCCTTGGCCACCATGCCGATGAACTCGGTCACCTCGAGCAGCAGGAACCCGGCGCCGAGCAGGCCGGTGACCAGCAGCCCGATCTCGGTCCACAGCACGTTGCGCTTGTTGAACGCGACGTTGGCCAGCCCGCAGGTGAAGCTCGAAGCCAGCAGCACGCCGGTCTCGAGGGCCACGCGATCGAGTTCGAACAGCTCGCGCCCGGTCGGCCCGCCGGCATATTTGCCGCCCAGGACCGCATAGGCCGCGAAGAAGGCCGAGAACATGATGATGTCGCTGAGCAGGAAGATCCAGAAGCCGTAGCCGACGACGATATACTTGGACGCCGGGCCGCCGGCGCCATGGCCAGTCGACTGGTCGCCGCCATCGCCGCCGCCGCCATGGCCGGTATCGCCGCCGTCCCCGCGCTTGGACCGCCGGCCGAGCTTGTAGGGATCGTCGCCGGCCGTATCATGGAAGGTGCTGACGCTCATGCGACTTCTCGCGCGCTATGGGCTTGCTCTTGGAGCCACTGCTGCCGCGAGGCGCGACGGGCGCGGTCGATGCGGGCGACCTCGCTGGCCGGCACCTCGAACTCCTCGTTATCGCGCCATGCGAACACGACGAACACGGCGAACGCGGCGACCAGTCCGGCGGCGACCATCCACCAGATGTGCCAGATCAGCGCGAACCCGGTTGCCGTCGAGAAGAAGGCGCAGAAGAACCCGGTCGGCGAGTTCCGCGGCATGTGGATCGGCTCGTAATCCGGCTCCTCGGACAATTCCTGGCTCTCGATCGCGCGTTGCTTGATGCTCCAATAGGGCTCCTCGCCATGGACCTGCGGCAGCACGGCGAAGTTGAACATCGGCGGCGGCGACGGTGTCGCCCATTCGAGCGAGCGGCCGTCCCATGGGTCGCCGGTGAGGTCGCGCAGGCGGTCGCGATTGCGGATGCTGACCACCATCTGCGTGATCTGGGTCGCAGCACCCGCCGCCATCACCAGCGCACCGACGCCCGCCATAAGCAGCCAGGGACGCCACTCGGGGACGTCATAATGCTGCATGCGCCTCGTCATGCCGAGCAGGCCGACGGCGTAGAGCGGCATGAACGTGATGTAGAAGCCGCCGAACTGCAGCCAGAAGGCCCACTTGCCCCAATACTCGTCGAGCGTGAAGCCGAACGCCTTGGGGAACCAGAAGGTGATGCCGGCAAACGCCGCGAATACCACGCCGCCGATGATGACGTTGTGGAAATGCGCGACCAGGAACAGGCTGTTGTGCAGCTGGAAATCAGCGGGTGGGACGGCAAGCAGCACGCCGGTCATGCCGCCGATCACGAACGTGATGATGAAGCCGACCGCCCACAGCATCGGCGTCGTGTAGCGGACGCGGCCGCCATACATCGTGAAGATCCAGTTGTAGATCTTCACCCCGGTGCCGACCGCGATGATGCTGGTGGCGATGCCGAACACGCCGTTGACGTCGCCGCCCGCGCCCATCGTGAAGAAGTGGTGCAGCCAGACGGTGAAGGAGACCAGACAGATGAACATGGTAGCCAGCACCATCGAGCGATAGCCGAATAACGGCTTGCCGGAGAACGTGCAGATGATCTCGGAGAAGATGCCAAAGGCGGGCAATACCAGGATGTAGACCTCGGGATGTCCCCAGGCCCAGATCAGGTTGTTGAACATCATGACGTTGCCGCCGGCGTCATTGGTAAAGAAGTGGAAGCCGAGATACCGGTCCAGCGCCACCATCGCCAAGGTCGCGGTCAGGATCGGGAAGGCGGCGACGATCAGGAGATTGCTCGCCAGCGCCGTCCAGGTGAACATCGGCATGCGCAAGTAGCTCATGCCAGGCGCCCGCATCTTCAGAATCGTGGTGACCAGATTGATCCCGGACATCAGCGTGCCGACGCCGGCAATCTGCAGCGCCCAGATGTAGTAGTCCACGCCAACGCCTGGCGAATAGGGAAGCTCCGACAACGGCGGATAGGGCAGCCAGCCGGTCCGGGCGAATTCGCCGATCACCAGTGACAGGTTGATCAGCAGGAACCCGGTCGCCGTCAGCCAGAAGCTGACCGAGTTGAGCGTCGGGAACGCCACGTCGCGCACCCCGAGCTGCAGCGGGATGACGAAGTTCACGAGGCCAATCATCAACGGCATGGCGCCGAAGAAGATCATCAGCGTGCCATGGGCCGAGAACAGCTGGTTGTAGTGGTCAGGCGGCAGGAAGCCGGGATTGTGCAGCGCTACCGCCTGCTGCGATCGCATCATCAACGCGTCGACGAAGCCGCGGAGCAGGGCTAGCAGACCGAGGCCCACATACATCACGCCGATGCGCTTATGGTCCACGCTGGTGATCCACTCGCGCCAGACATAGGGCAGGTGCCCCTTGATCACGATCCAGCAGAGGATCCCCAAGCCGATCACGCCGACGATGGCGGCCGCGATCAGCGGGATCGGCTGACCCCAAGGGATCACCGACCACGTCAGCTTGCCGAACATGCTACTTCTCCGCCGTCGTGGGGTGGACGTCGACGCCAGCGTCGCTGCTCTGCGGACCGGGCGCGGCAGGGATCTCCTGCGTCGCAATCCCGTGGAACAGCTCGGGGTCGACGTTGCGATAGGTACTCGGCTTATTGGCCATGCTCGGACGCTCGAGCGCCTCGTAGGCCGCGCGATCGAGCGTCGGCCCGTCGGCCTGCGCCGCCTTGATCCAAGCTTCGTAGTCGGCCTGCGGCACCGCCCGCACGGTGAACTGCATGTCGGAGAATCCGTCGCCGCTAAAGTGGCCGGAGCGGCCGAGGTAATTGCCGGGCTTGTCCGCGCTCAGATTCAGCTGCTGGACCATGCCGTTCATGGTGTAGATCATGCCGGCAAGCTGAGGCGCCCAGAAGGTATTCATCACGCTGGCCGAGGTGAGCGAGAAATGCACCGGAGTTCCGGCTGGGACGACGACTTCGTTGATGCTTGCGACGTGACTGCCGGGGTAGAGGAACAGCCACTTCCAATCGAGCGAGACGACCTCGACCTCCAGCGCCTTCTTGTCGCTGACCAGTGGCTTGGCCGGGTCGAGCTCGTGCGAGCCGACCCAGATGAGGCCGCCGAGGAAGGTGATCACCAGGGTCGGGATCGACCACACCAGGATCTCGATCCGCCCGGAGAAGGTGAACTCCGGGCGGTATTTGGCACGCGGATTGGAGGCGCGGAACCACCACGCGACCGCCACCGCACCCACCAGGGTCGGGACGACGATAGCGAGCATGATGCCGAGCGCATCGAACAGGATGATGCGCTGGCCGCTGGCGACCGGTCCCTGCGGATCGAGCTGCCCTCCGGAACAGCCGGCTAACATGATCGCGGCGCCAAGCGGACCCGCGGCGCTCGATTTCGGCACTATGCGCCTGACCCAACGGTCCACTCGACTGCCCCTAGCAAAAACGCCGTATGTCGCGGCGCACCATGATCCAGATTTGGCGCAGCGGTCAGACGTCAACTCGCCTGCGACGATCACTCCCACTCGATCGTTTCCTGACCTGCTAAGCGCCTGTCCTGAAAGGTTTTTTTGATGATCTGAAATCGACATACCGTCAGCAGTACCGTCACAAAACTGCGCTGTTGAGTTTATTGACTTTATGGAGCGCCGTTCGCGGCGTGCATGGGAGGCAACGCTTGGTAAACAAGCGTGCTGCAAACGGACCATCCGCGCAAGCCCGCCCCTCCCCCCCGCTGGAATCGCTCCGGGCCGGCCACATGCGCGGCACGATACTGCTGCATGGAGGCGAACGTCATTTACTCCTGCGCCGTCTACACTCGCTCCCTCCTGCTGCTCTGCAAAATGATCCGGGCTGACACTGCCTGCAAACGGCTTTGGTATTCTGATTTGTCGCCGGTTGCTGTTTTAACGACAGTAGCTGGCCTGGCTGTCTTCCTCTTGCCGCAGTGTCTGTAGCGCGACTTTGTTAGCCGTCGCCTTGAATCTTTCGCGGAAAATCTCGCGATCTGCACCTTCGACAGCGGGATCAGATGGCGCTTCGGCATCGAGAAATGATCGGAGCAACTGACGGACGGCTGCGCCCTCGCCTGCGCGGCGTCGTTTGCTCAGGAGCTCTCGGGCTGCAACCGATCGCGTTTGGCTTGCGAGTAAATGTGGAGCAAAGACCGGGTCGCGTCGTTCCGCACTTCGAGCAATCAAGATCGTGCGAATGCACCAAAGAGCTCTCTTTGACAGGAGCGCTGAATTAAGTTCTTCACCAAAAAGGACGAGATACCGTCCGAAGTCTGCCGCCCGGCCTATCTCGTCCTCGTAAGTCGATCGGAACCGAAAAGCTTTCTGAAGCTTAGCGAGATATCTTTCCGGATCAACTAGCGGCTTAGCTTCCCGCACAAGATGACAGACAAAGAGGTCGCCGTCTTGCGCGTCTTGAGCTAGCTGCTGCCAGGGATACACGAAGAGAGATAGGTGCCCGACCGAAACGTGTTGAGTATCTTCTTTCAGGTTGATCATTAACAGATCGGTATCTGAGCCGTCCGAATGATCGGCTCGGGCAAGGCTCCCGAACAATAGGGTCGCCGCTATCGCCATGATGGTGGAACGCTGTGAAGCGAGAGTCGCAGCGTCGCGAATTCCGACTTGCTCACGTCGATGAGCCGGATTGTGTACCGCGCGCGAGAGCCTCGATGGACATCTGGCGCGAAAGCGCGCGCGCCTGGGTGACCTCTTCCCGATTGTGTAAGATGATCTGCTGCTTCTCTGGCTTCAGCACGCCCGGCTCAACATCTAGATTATATTCACTCATTAAATAAAAGCTGAGACTTAGCCGGCATGGACGTATGAGTTGGCTGTCGGTCATGCCGTGCTCAGACGCCACAGCCGCCTGGCGTTCCGGTGACAAGGATGGATTGGGCCGAATAACAAGATTGATCTTGTGGGCCCACTCGAGATCAAGGGTAACGTCGATGGAGGCAGAGCGGTGATCGATGACCGCTGCGATCCTGTTGAGATTGTAGTCTCGAAAATCGTTGTGGTCGCGTGACCACGAGCGGACGTACCAGCGACCGGCGCTGTGCGCGAGAGCGTGGGGCGCAATGGTCCGCGACGGCTGCACAGAGCCGGTCAGCGAAGCATATTCTATGTCGATTTCCTGACGTTTGCGGATGGCGTCGAGCACGCGCAGCAGCACAACCGGGTCGGTGGGGCGCCGACCCAAGGTGATCACTTCAATCGGGGGAATGGCGTCGAACCAGGTGTCCTCTGGACGCATCCAACGGTTCTCGATCGCTACCAGTTGGAGAAGATAGCGCTCGATCGTCTCGCCGATGAACGCCGGCGCGAAAGCCTCGGTACGCGTGTAGGCCTTCTCTGCGCGGTCGTAGCGAAGGTTGGTGGCGGCGATCTTCTCATATTGCCCAACGTCGGCCGACGCCTGCTGCGCCGAGATGCCGAACGTCGATGATAAGTCGCTTCGGTTGAAGCGCCCGTCCCAGAAGAGACGGAAATCGATGAACTCAAGCCGTCGGCGAACCCCCCAGCGCAGCTGCTCGCCTCCGTCCTCCATCGACATCCCCCTAAAAACGCGATTCAACGTATCCTAACGCGTCCAGTTACTTGACGCGATCGAGCGCCGTTCCCACATATTATGGATGGACGCGGGGGGCAAGGCAACCTCGTCGTGATCAAGGCGAGGTCTCTCGAGTGGACATATCTGAGCAGGATGAAGCAATTGGGAAGTCTTACCGGGTGCTCAGCCTCGATGGCGGAGGCATGCGGGGCATCTATACCGGAGCCTTTCTCGCCCGGCTGACCGACCAGTTCGCTCGCATCAGAGGCGAATCGGCTCTCGATCTCGGCCGTGGCTTTGATCTGATCACCGGCACCAGCACCGGGGCAATCGTGGGCTGCGCTCTCGCGGTCGGGCGACCTATGGCGGAGGTCGTCGGGCTTTACCGCGAGCACGGGCCGAAGATTTTCCCGCATCGCATCGCTGGCAAGCGCAGCGCGATCTATCGCGCCACCCAGGGCAGCCGCTTCGTCCGCGAAGGCGACAAAGCCCTTCGCGACGCCTTGGAAGCGGTGCTCAGCGACGTCACCATGCTCGACGTTTTCGAAAAGCGAGGCATTTCGCTGTCTGTCCCGGCGGTGCTGATGAGCGAGCACCGCGCGTGGGTGTTCAAGAAGACGCCGAAGAGTGGCGTCCGCGACGACCATTACCCGCTCGTAGATGTCTGTTTGGCGAGCAGTGCGGCTCCGATCTATCGTTCCCTTGCCGCGATCGACGACCCGAACACGATTGGCGGGCCAAAGCAGGTTTTTGCGGACGGCGGCCTGTGGGCCAACAATCCGATCATGGTTGGGCTCGTCGACGCGCTGACCATCGCGGCGCCGGATCGCCCGATCGAGATATTCTCGCTCGGAACATGTCCCCGCCCTGAAGGCGATCATCTCGACGCCGAAAGCGCGCACCGGTCGATGCTGGATTGGTCGCTCGGTGCCGATGTCGCGCCGCTCAGCATCTCGGCGCAGGAGTTCGCCTTCGACCACATGGCGCGGCTCCTGGCCAATGCCATCAGCAACTGCGGGCGTTCGATCCGGCGGGTGCGGTTTCCCAACAAGCCGGTGCCCGCGAGCATGATGCCTTACTTGGCGCTCGACGACACGCGGCCGGAGGCAATGGACCGCTTGGTTGGGCAGGCCAACACCGACGCCGACCTTACGAAGAGCGCCTGCGACGACCTGAACAGCGAGGACGGCCGGATGATCCGCCGCCTAATGCAAGACCTGCCGGCGATGCCGGCCACCGGCGCGGTCTGGGACCGCGTCTCAACCCGCAACCAGGAAGGATAGATGATGTTCGACTGTGCCAAGGACCTCGGTGCGTATCACGATCAGGACGTCACCCTCCCCAAGAGCGAGCAGGATGCGATGCGCGACAGGCGCAACTCCAATCGTACCCGGCTGCGCAATGGTCTTTCAAAAAACGGCAAGCCGGCACCACTCGAATTCGTCAAGCAAGGGAGCTACGCCATGAAGACGATGGTCCGCGACCCGGACAACGACTACGACATCGACGACGGCGTCTACTTCCGTAAAGGAGATTTGCTCGGAGACCGTGGGGCCGAGATGACGTCGCTGCAGGCCCGCCAGATGGTGCGGGACGCGGTTGACGACGGCAAGTTTAAGCGGGCCCCCGAGGTCCGCTCCAACTGCGTGCGGGTGTTCTACGAGAAGGGTTATCACGTAGACCTGCCGGTATACCGGCAGGTCGTGATCTCGACAGTCTTTGGCGACGAGATCCACCACGAGCTGGCGTCGAGCAGCGGTTGGAAACGGTCCGACGCGCGCGACGTCTCCGACTGGTATGAGGATGAACGGGGAAAGTCTGCGAATGGCCGGCAGCTCCGGCGGGTTAATCGCGACCTGAAGAAGTACGCCCGCAGCCGCTATAGCTGGCGCGGCGGCCTCCTCAGCGGTTTCGGCATCTCGGTGCTGACGACCGAGCGTTACCGCTTCAACGACCGCGAGGATCGGGCGCTCTACGATACCATGGTCGCGATCCGCGACAGGCTGACCTGGAACCTACAGGTCGCCCATCCTGTGACGCCCGGCGATTATATCACCAGCGCTCCTGACGACGCCAAGGCCCGCTGCTTCCGAGAAAAGCTGACCGAGGCAATCGACACGCTGCAGCCGCTTTTCGAGTCCGACTGCACGCGCGAGCGCGCGCTGAAGTGCTGGGACAAGGTGTTCGCCACGACCTTCTTCAGCGAGCGGCTCGAGGGGGAGAACCGCGCCGCGGTGACAGCGCCGGCGATCATCAGCGCGGCAGCGCTGTTGAGTTCGACGGCCGCAGCGGCGGCTGCAGTCAGCAGCGCCGGGGGCGGGCGGCATGCCTGATCGGCCGTTGCCTCTCCACTGGCGACAGGCGGCACTTCGCCTTCAAACGAGGCTTCGCGAGCTGACGGGCCAGGCGCCCGAGCGTCTTGATCAATGGACCATCAGGAGTTGCTACCCTACGCGCCGCTGGGTCGGAGCCTGGCGGATCTGCGTCATGTTCTCCGACGGTGCCGCCCGGCGCATCGACATTGTGGCCACGGCGGGATTTCCGACCGTGCCGGTCCGGACGGCCTTGGTCGATCATCCGAAGTTCATGACTTGGCCGCACGTCGAGAGCGACGGCATCCTATGCCTGCTGCCCAACATGGCCGAGTGCGATCCCGATGATGCATCGGATGTGGCCGCCAATCTGCTCAACCGTTCGGTCCGGCTGATCGAGGAGCTGCTCGAAGGGTCGATCATCGATCGTGATTTCCGCGAAGAGTTCCTGACCTACTGGGCCTACAAAGCGCACTCCGACGGTGCCGGCCTTATCAGCCTGCTGAGCCCTTCGCCTCCGTGCCGCGCCGTTCGAGTATGGCGAGGCGAGGGCCTAGAGGTCGTGGGCGAGGACGCCGAATCTCTAATCCGCTGGGTTCGCCGTCGCTTCGGCGACGATGCCGATACAAAGACCGAAGGTGCGGCCTTCCTCTGGCTGGGCGAGCCGTTGCTTCCTGCGGCCTATCCCGAAACCGCGTCCGATCTGCGCGCGCTGGCGGATGCGACCGGCGACGATGCGGTCCGGACAATTGACGATGCGGCTGCTGGAGAACCGGATCATCTCGTCGCACTCCTCGGGGCCGAGGGGCGCGGAGGCACCGGGCTAATCTGCGTAAAGACTCCGAACCCCAATCGCCTAAAGCACCACCCCAGCTCGGCGCTGGAGCCCTTATCTAAGGGCTTTCGTCCTGGCCGGACCCCAAAACCGGTCCTCACCGGCAGGTTTTTCGGCGGCACACCCGTCATTCGGAGCTCGGTTCGGCGGGCCGACGCTGCTTGGATACATGGTCGCGACCGAGATCCTCGGACCGCCAGGCTCCTTTCCGCCACGGTCGTCCTTATCGGATGCGGGTCTGTTGGTGCGCCGGTTGCCTGCGCGCTGGCGCAAACCGGCGTCGGAAGGATCGTTCTGGTGGATTATGATACGCTGAGTTGGCCGAACGTCGGCCGGCATCCCTTGGGTGCCTCGGCGGTCGGCCGCAACAAGGCCGAGGCGTTGGCAGAGCGCTTGCAGGCCGATTATCCCCATCTCCAGGTCGAGGTCCGTTCGTGCGGGCTGCAGGAACTCCTTCTCGCCGACGGTGATCTCCTGGAGGCGGCGGATCTCATTATCGCGGCCACGGGCAGCTGGGGTGCTGAGAATGCTCTCAATCGCTGGCATATCGCTCGGGGACGCCGCAGACCGGTCCTCTATGCCTGGACCGAAGCGCATGCCTGCGCGGGGCACGGCGTTGTGATCGCGGGACAGGAAAGCTGCTTCCAGTGCAACATCGGTCGCACGGGAACGCCGCTCTTCAAGGTCGTGGAGTGGTCGGACGGGGCTGATTCCAGCCAGGAGGAGCCAGCCTGCGGCGCGCACTACCAACCATACGGCCCAGTCGAGCTGAGCTATGTGACAGCGATGATCGGTGAACTCGCGCTGGATTGTCTGCTTGACCCGCCTTCAGGGTCGTTCAGCCGGGTGCTCGTCGCCTCGCCCGGCCGCATCGCCAAGCTTGGAGGGCGGCTGAGCGAAGCGTGGTTGCGCGACTGCGGGGAGGCCTCTGGCGTTCAAACGATCGATCGCCTTTGGCCAGCCGCCGCTTGCATTGCGTGCAGACGCACGCGATCGGAGGAGGCAGCCTAACCATTGCGCCACGCGCCGTCACCCATACACCGGAATGTTGGGCAGTGAGCCTGACTCTGTCGTGCGCGAGACAGCGGACGTGCTCAGAGTAGAGCTTCAATCGAGCGATGCTCCCCGATAGGGTGACCCGATGAAAAACTGGTTTTGGACGCCGCGTGTTCGATGACCTGAAGCCCGGCGCTCGGGTGCGGGGACTTGCGCCGATCGGCGTCGCCGAAATAGTTCAGGTCTCGCGCTTCGGCGCGGATGCCCTGAACCTCGTGTTCCGCGCGGACGGCAAGGTCGGCGAACGGCTGCTCTACCGCGGCGAGGAAAGCGCCTTCGAGTTCGTGGAGCCTGGCCGGGCCTACGCGTTCGACGCCGACGGTGGCCTGCTCCGGCTCGCTTCCGAGGCTAGCCGCATTCGGCTGGCGCACCTCTTCGACCCCTACCTGGCCGTGAGCGCGTCTCAGATTGAGGCGCTGCCCCACCAGATCACAGCGGTCTATGCGGAGATGCTGCCGCGCCAGCCGCTGCGGTTCCTGCTGGCGGACGATCCTGGCGCGGGCAAGACGGTCATGGCGGGTCTGCTCGCGAAGGAGCTTATGATCCGCGGCGACGTGGAGCGCTGCCTGATCGTGGCGCCGGGGAGCCTCGTCGAACAATGGCAGGAGGAACTGGCCGAGAAATTCGGCCTCGGCTTCGACCTGCTGACACGCGATCAGATTGAGAGCTCCATCACCGGCAACCCCTTCGTCGAGCGCAATCGGCTGATCATGCGGCTCGACATGGCCGCACGCTCGGACGAGCTGAAGGGGAAGCTCCAGGCCGCGCCGGATTGGGACTTGATCATCTGCGACGAAGCGCACCGGATGGCCGCGTCCTACTTCGGCGGCGAGGTGAAGGAGACGCAGCGGCACAAGCTCGGGAAGCTGCTCGGCACGCGCACGCGCAACTTGCTGCTGATGTCGGCGACGCCGCACAACGGCAAGGAGGCCGACTTCCAGCTCTTTATGGGGCTGCTCGACGCCGACCGCTTCGAAGGCCGCTTTCGCGAGGGCGTCCACAAGGCGGACGTCTCGGACATGATGCGACGGCTCACCAAGGAGGAGCTGTACCGCTTTGACGGCGCGCCGCTGTTCCCCGAGCGGCTGGCCTACACCGCCAGCTACGCCCTCTCCCCCGACGAGGCGGACCTCTACGCCGCGGTGACGACCTATGTGCGGGAGGAGATGAACCGGGCCGACCGGAGTGGCGACGGCGGTCGGCGCAATAGCGTCGGCTTCGCCCTCCAGATCCTCCAGCGCCGTCTGGCGTCCTCGCCGGCTGCGATCCACCGCTCCCTGGAACGCCGGCGCAAGCGGCTGGAGGAGCGTCTGCGGGAAGAGCGTATGGGACGGGCCACCGGTTCGGCGTCGCTCACGCGCACGCCCTTGTTGCCCTCCTACGATCCCGATGACCTCGATGAGGCGACGGGGGAGGAAGCGGAGGCCGCCGAGGAGGAGATCGTCGATGCGGCCACGGCCGCGCAGACGCTGGTCGAGCTCGAAGCCGAGATCGTCATCCTACGCGATCTCGAGGAGCGTGCGCTGCGGCTCAAGCTGTCGGGCCAGGACGCCAAGTGGCGCGAGCTGGAGTCCATCCTCGACGAGCCCATCATGGTCGATCCGGCGACCGGGCTCCGGCGCAAGATCCTGATCTTCACCGAGCCGAAGGACACGCTGGAGTATCTCCAGCAAAAGATCACAGCGCGCTTCGGCGATCCCGCGGGTGTGGTCGTGATCCACGGCGGCGTCGCCCGCGAAGCCCGACGGGCGGCGATCGCCGCCTTCAACAGCGATCCCGTCGTTCGGGTGATGATCGCCAACGATGCCGCCGGCGAGGGCGTGAACCTCCAGCGCGGCGCGCACCTCATGGTCAACTACGACCTGCCCTGGAATCCCAATCGGCTCGAGCAGCGGTTCGGGCGCATCCACCGCATCGGCCAAACCGAGGTCTGCCACCTCTGGAACCTATGCGCCTCCAACACGCGCGAGGGCGAGGTCTATGGCCGGCTGCTGGAAAAGCTGAAGGAAGCGCGCGAGGCGCTGGGCGGCCGCGTGTTTGACGTGCTCGGCGAGCTCTTCGAGGGCCATGCGCTCCGCGATCTCCTCGTGGACGCTATCCGCTATGGCGACCGGCCGGAGACCAAGGCGGATCTGTTCCGCAAGGTGGACGGCGCGGTCGATGTTGGCGCGATCGAGCAGCTCGTCGCCGAGCGCAAGCTGACCAGCGAGGGCATGGACCCGAACGCGGTGGCCGCCGTGCGCGAGGAGATGGAGCGCGCCCAGGCACGGCGGCTCCAGCCACACTTCATCGGATCCTTCTTCCGTGAGGCATTCACGCTGCTCGGGGGCCGTATCGCGGAGCGTGAGCGCGGTCGGTGCGAGATCACGCGCGTGCCCTCGGTGCTCAAGGAGCGCGACCGGCTGATCGGCCGCGGCGATCCGGTGCTGGACCGCTATGCGCGGGTGACGTTCGAGAAAGCGCTGATCCCCGGTCAGCCCCAGGCCGAGTTGCTGGCCCCCGGCCACCCGCTGCTCGATGCGGCGGTGGACGTGGTGCTGGAGCGGTTCGGGCCGCTGCTCGGCCAGGGGGCAGTGTTGGTCGACGACGCCGACGAAGGGACCGAGCCGCGCCTTCTCGTTTACCTCGAACATGCGGTGCGGGACGGCCGCGTCGCGCGCTCCGGAGAGCCGCGCGTCATCTCGCAGCGGTTGCAGTTCATCCACCTCAAGGCAGACGGCTCCGCCGCCGACGGAGGTTCGGCACCCTATCTCGACTACCGCCCGATCACGGCGGAAGAGCGCGCCGAGGTGGCGGACGTGATCGACGCGTCCTGGCTCGCCGGCGGGGTCGAACAGCGCGCGCGAGGCTACGCCATCGCCAGCCTCGTGCCCGAGCACCTAGCCGAGGTGAAACGGCGCAAGCTGGCCGAGATCGACAAGGTCGAACGCGAGGTCCGCGCCCGGCTCACGCGCGAGATCAACTATTGGGACGCGCGCGCGTCCCGGCTCCGGGAGGAAGAACGCGCCGGGAAGGAACAGCGGATCAACGCTTCGAACGCCGAGGCCACCGCCCTGCGCCTCGTCGAGCGGCTGCACAAGCGGCAGGATGAGCTCGACCGCGAGCGCCAGATCACGGCCCTGCCGCCGATCCTGAAGGGCGCGGCGCTGGTGATCCCGAGCGGCCTGCTGCGCGCGCCGACGGCCCCGACTCTTGAGCCGATGGGCAATGCATTCTGCGAAGATCCTGCCGCCCGCGTTGTAGTCGAACTCGCGGCAATGGAGGCGGTGATGGCGCACGAGCGGAGCCTCGGCCACACCCCGGTCGACGTTTCGGCGCAGAAGAAGGGCTGGGACATCGAAAGCCGCGATGCGGCCGGCGGACCGTTGCGGCTGATCGAGGTCAAGGGGCGGCACGCCGACGCTCGCGATGTGATCGTCACGAAGAACGAGATCCTCGCCTCGCTGAACGCGCCTGACGCGTTCCACCTCGCGCTGGTCAGCGTGTTGAACGGCTTCGCGCACCAGCCCCTCTACGTACAGCGCTTTTTCAAGCGCGAGCTGGGCTTCGCCGAGACGGCGGTCGTGTTCAACCTTAACGACTTGCTGTCGCTGAGGCCCAAGGCAGCCTGACCGATCCGCCTCGACACCAGCGATCGCCGCGTTATAGAATAGCGCTAGTTTTCTATAATGAGCGACTCGCATGGCACTCAGTCTCAAAGATCCCGAAACCGATAGCCTCGCCCGTCAGGTCGCGAGCTTGACGGGCGAGACACTGACCGAGGCGGTTCGCACCTCCCTAGCGGAGCGGCTGCGGCGGGAGCGCTTGAAGCGCGGCCGCCCCGCCAACCTCGCCGACGAGCTGGAGGCCATCGCTCGGCGCTGCGACGCGCTGCCCGTCCTCGACCATCGATCCGCCGACGAGATCCTCGGCTACGACGAGAACGGCCTGCCGTCCTGATGGTGATCGACAGTTCCGCCTTGATCGCCATCATGGTGGGCGAACCCGAACGTCGCTCCTTCATCGACGCGATCACCGCCGCAGACACGCGCTTGGTCGGCGCCCCGACGATGCTGGAGGCCAGCATGGTCGTGCTGAGCCGCACCGGTGAGGACCGGCTGCACGACTTCCGGGACTTTTGCGCGCGCGGGGCGGTGGAGACGGTCCCCTTCGGACCCGAGCAGGTTGACCTCGCCGTCGACGCCTTCCGGCGGTTCGGCAAGGGGCGGCATCCCGCGGGGCTGAACTTCGGCGATTGCTTCTCCTACGCGCTCGCCAAAGCGACCGGCGAACCCTTGCTGTTCAAGGGCGAAGACTTTTCCCAGACCGATATCAAGCGAGCCGTATGACCACGCCTGTCCGCAAGAAGCTGATCGAAGTTTCCATTCCTCTGGAGGCGATCAACGTCGCGTCGGCTCGGGAGAAGTCCATCCGGCACGGGCACCCGTCGACGCTGCACTTGTGGTGGGCGCGGCGGCCGCTGGCGGCATGCCGGGCGGTGCTGTTCGCGCAACTGGTCGACGACCCCTCTTCCTGGCCCAACCGCTTTCCGACCGAGGAGGCGCAGGACGCCGAGCGGCGGCGGCTGCACAAGGTAATCGAGGCATTGGTGCCTTGGGAGGCTTCGAACGACGATGCGATTCTGAATGCGGCCCGCTGGGAGATCGCGCGCTCGGTTGCCTGGGGCTTGGGCCAAGAGCCGCCCGCGCGCGGTGATGGACCGGCGATTCTTGACTATCTCCAGACCAAGGCCCCGCCGGTCTATGATCCATTCTCGGGTGGGGGCTCGATCCCGCTAGAGGCGCAACGGCTTGGCCTCCGCGCCTACGGCTCGGACCTGAACCCGGTGGCGGTGCTAATCGGCAAGGCGCTCGTGGAGATTCCGCCCAAGTTCACCGAGCAACCGCCCGTGAACCCAAAGGCGCGTGCTGAGGCGGCCAACGGCCAACTCCGAGCATGGAAGGGCGCGCAGGGGCTGGCGGAGGACGTCCGTTACTACGGCCGGTGGATGCGCGACGAAGCCGAGAAGCGCATCGGCCACCTCTATCCCAAGGCAACGTTGCCGGATGGTGCCCGCGCGACGGTGATCGCTTGGCTCTGGGCACGGACGGTTCGCTCACCCGACCCAGCGGCCAAGGGCGCGATGGTGCCATTGGTGTCGTCCTTCATGCTGTCGACCAAGGAAGGTAAGAAGACTTGGGTCGAACCCGTACTTGATGCCACGGCGCGGGACGGTTGGCACTTTGAGGTGCGGACGGGAAACCTATCGAAAAGTGATGAGGACCGCCTGAAGAACGGGACCAAGGCCGCTAAGGGCCAGGCCTTCGTTTGTGTGCTTACCGGGTCGTCGATCGACCGGAGTTACGTTCAGGCCGAGGGCAAGGCAGATCGATTAGGCGTCCGACTGATGGCAGTGGTTGCGGAGGGTAGTCGCAGTCGCATCTATATCCCCCCAACCGGGGACCATGAAGCTGCAGCCGAGGCGGCATCGGGCTCTTCGGCGGTTGACGATGCTCGAACGGGCTTTCTCTCACCCAAGACGCCGACGCGCGCGATGATCACCGGGGGTGTATGCTCCGCATACGGACTGCGAACTTGGGGGCATCTTTTCACGCCTCGCCAGATCGTCTCCCTGACCACCTTTTCAGACATCATCGACGACGTTCGCGAAAGAGCGAAGGAAGATGCACGGGTTCTCGCCTCGCCTGCAGATGATACTCCCCTTCATTCGCAAGGATCGGGAGCGACTGCGTACGCCGATGCGATCGCAACATACTTGGCGTTCGCCATCAGCCGAAGCGCCGACCGAGGTTCTTCCATCTGCTCTTGGGATAGCAGCCCAAAGATGGAGGCTCTGCGCAACACCTTTGCTCGACAGGCACTGCCGATGACGTGGGATTTTGCCGAAGGCAGTCCTTTCTCAGCATCGAGCGGCAACTTTCTTTTTAACGTAGAATGGACAGCCGACGCTATATCGCGAGCACCTGCAGCGTCGACAGGGGGAATATCGAATATCGACGCGTCCAAGAATACATTCCCGGTTCGCCCCGTCGTAATCTCGACTGACCCGCCGTATTACGACAACATTAGCTATGCTGATCTTTCAGACTTCTTCTATGTGTGGCTCAAGCGATCCCTGTCAGGAGTATGGCCCGAGTTATTCCGCAGGCTAATCACGCCAAAGGGCGACGAGCTAGTAGCGACACCCTATCGGTTCCCTGACGGAGAAGCCCCCGCTTGGGTGGCAGCGCTGCCCGCGTTGGCTCATCGGTGGACCAAGATGAGTAGTAAAGATCGCGCCGAAGCATTCTTCATGCACGGTATGAGCCAAGCACTTACAGCGATGCGAGATGCCGCCACGGAAAGTGAGCCGGTCACAATCTACTACGCTTTCAAACAATCTGAGTCCGACGAGGAAGGTGTTACGTCTGCTGGTTGGTCCTCGTTCTTACAGGCAATCGTCGACGCCCAGCTTTCTGTCGACGGGACTTGGCCCATCCGAACGGAGCTTTCCAACCGAATGATTGGCAAGGGTGCCAATGCCCTCGCCTCGTCGATCGTCTTGGTTTGCCGCAAGCGCCAACCAGACGCGGCAACAATTACTCGCTCTGACTTCGTGCGAGCGTTGAAGCGCGAACTTCCCAGCGCGATTGACACCATTCGCAAGGCAGGCGTCGGCCCCGTGGATATGCAGCAATCGGTGATCGGGCCTAGCATGGGCGTGTTCTCACGACACGCAAAGGTGCTAGAGGACGACGACAGCGCCATGAGCGTCAAGACCGCGCTCGCGGTGATCAACCGCGTGTGGGAAGAGATCGAGAACGAGCTCGATCAGGTCTTCGACCCGGAGACGCAGGTCGCGCTGGCGTGGTTTGCGACCTACGGCTTCGACGCGCGGGCTTCTGGCGAACTGATCACGCTCACCACAGCCAAGAACACGTCCGACCGGGCGCTGTTCGCCTCCGGCGTGTTCAAGGACATGAAGGGCAAGGCGGGGCTGACGCCGCGCGAGGAGCTGCCGCCCGGCTGGTCGCCCGCAAGCGACAAGACGCTGACCACCTGGGAGTGCGTGCAGCACACCGCCCGCGTGTTGAACGCACCGGACGGCGGCGGAGAGGCGGCCGCGGCCCTGGTGGCGCAGATGGGAACGAAGGCCGAGGAGGCCCGCGCCCTCGCCTATCGCTTGTTCGAGATCGCCACCAGCAAGGGTTGGGCCGCAGAGGCGCTGGTCTACAACGAGCTGGCGCAGGAATGGACCAAGCTGGAGGATCGGGCGGCGACGCTCGACGCCGCCGGCCATGCGCCCGGGCCGAATCAAACCACGTTCGCCTTCGATGGGACCGCGTAATGTGGACCGAAGATGTTACGGCTCGACGCGTCGAGGACGCGCTCAAGGCGCTTCGCCGTGGTCTCACGCCGTTTGTCGAGGCGCGGATGAAGGGGAAGCATGGGGACGACTGGCGCAAGCTCGCGAGCCGGGCCTCGGGCAGCGATCAGGGCGGCCCGCTCGACACCTACGGTCTGCTGAAGACCATCGTCGACAACTGGCGCTACACGTTCGACGAGGCCTTTGGTCAGCGCGACCGGTTCAAGGTGCGCAACTTCGTCTCGACTGCGCTCGACGCCCGCAACGCCACGGCGCACCTGACGCTCGCCTTGCAGGACGCGGAGGCGCTTCGGTATCTCGACGCGATCTACGCGCTGCTGCTCGCGGTGAAAGCGCCCGACGCCGACATCGCGCAGGCAAAGAGCTTCTACGAGGAGCAACGTCGCTCCGGGCTGACTCCGGCTCCGGCCGCGGCCGAACCGGGCGCGATCGCGGCGCCGCCGCGCGAGACGATTTCGCTGAAGCTCGACGCCGCCTCTGCGGGCGCTCCGGGCGCCGGCGCGGAGCGCGCGCTGCGCCCCTGGCGCGAGGTGGCGCTGCCCCACCCGGACGTTCTGGAGAACCGCTTCAAGGAAGCGGAGTTCGCGGCTGACCTCTTCGCCGTGGACGCGGGCCACGCCTCCGACGACTACAAGCGCCCCGAGGACTTCTTCCGCATCACCTTCCTGACGGAGGGGCTGCGCCGCATCCTGACCACCAGCCTACAGCGGATGTCATGCGCCGGCGGCGATCCGGTTATCGGGCTGCAGACCGCGTTCGGTGGCGGCAAGACCCACACGATGCTTGCCATCTATCACCTCGCCAAGGCGCGTGACCTGTCGATCCTGGATGGTGTCGGCTTGCTGGCTCAGACGGCCGGCATCAAGGATTGGACCCCGCCGAAGGTCGCCGTCTTCGTCGGCACATCCAAGGGCGCGGACACGCCCCTGATTCTGCGCGACGGACCGAAGGTCCGTACGCTCTGGGGCTACATCGCCTGGAGGATCGCCGGAAAGGCGGGATTGGACCTCATGGCCGACGCGGAGGCAGCGCGGACCAATCCAGGGTCCGATCTGCTAGTCGAGCTCTTTAAGCTTTCGGGTCCCGCGCTGATCTTGCTGGACGAACTGGTGGCGTATGCGCGCCAGCTCTCCGAAGACCGGTTCGAGGCCTTCCTTTCCTTCATCCAGTCGCTGACTGAGGCGGCCAAGATGGTGCCGGGCGTGCTGATCATCGGCTCGCTACCCGAGAGCGTCGCCGAGGCCGGCGGGCCCAAGGGCGAAGCGGCGCTGTTGAGGCTGGAGAAGGTGTTTGGGCGGGTGCAGTCGGCCTGGCTGCCGGCATCGGGCGACGAGACCTATGAGATCATCCGCCGTCGTCTGTTCCAGACCCTCGACGCCGACGGGGAGCGGGCGCGCGACGAGACGGTCAAGGCGTTCGCCGACCTCTACAAGAACAATCCCGCCGAGTTCCCGCCCGAGACCAAGGAAGCCCGTTATCGTGAGCTGCTGAAGCTATCCTACCCGATCCATCCGGAGCTGTTCGACCGTCTGTCGAAGGACTGGGCAAGCCTAGAGAAGTTCCAGCGCACCCGCGGCGTTCTGCGCTTCATGGCCAACGTGGTCGGCACCCTCTGGCAGATGCAGGTCAGCGATCCGCTGATCACACCCGCCCGCGTGCCCATTTCGCACGAACGGGTGCGGGCGAGCGTGCTCTATCCGCTGGATTCGAACTTCAACGCGGTGGTCGACAAGGAGGTCGACGGCGACAGCTCGTTGCCTGCGCGCATGGAAGCCAATCCTTCGCGCCGTATCTCGCAGCTCCGCGCAGCGACCCGCGCTGCCCGCGCCGTGTTCATCTGCTCCGCCCCCTTGGTCGGCCGCCCGAACGCCGGACTGACCGGCCCGGGGCTGCGGCTTGCCTGCGCCGAACCCGGCGACCAGCTCGCGATCTTCGGCGAAGCGCTGCGCGAACTGACCGAGCGCGCGACCTATCTCTACGAAGAGGCGGGGCGCTACTGGTTCTCGACGCAGCCGACGCTGAACCGCCTCGCCGACGATCGCGCCAAGGCCCTGCCCGACCACGAAGTGGACGAGGTGATCGTCAAGGTGCTGCGTGAGGACGGCGCGACAAAGGCCGGCTTCCACCGCGTCTTCGCCGCGCCTGACGATCCGATCACCATCGACGAAGCCAACGCGCTCGCGCTGGTGATCCTGGGCCCGACAACCCCGCACGCCGGCAAGGGCGTGGCGAAGTCGCTGGCGACGGACACCGTATCGGACACGCTGATGCGCTGCCGCTCGGCCCAGCGCCGCTTCCGCAACACCCTGCTGTTCGTGGCCCCCGACGAGCAACTTCTCGGAACGGCCCGGGACGCCATGCGCAAAGCGCTTGCATGGGCCGAAATCGCCGGTGATCAACGTCTAAAGGATCAACTACCGCCCGCACAGATGCGGGATGCGACGGAGAAAGCCAGAGCCAACAAGGACGGCGCGACCAAAGCCGTCCGGCTGGCCTGGAGCCACATACTGTTCCCCATCCAAGCAGCGGCCGCCGGAACGGCTTTCGACCTCGATCACCTATCGATCGCGTCTAAGGATCGGGCTGCGATCCCCGTCGCCGTGTACGAGAAGGCCGGCCCTCGAGGCGATAGCATCGCGAAGGAAACGCTTGGGACCGACGCGCTGGCGCTGCACCTAAAGCGTCTTTGGCCGGAGGATCGGCAGCACCTTTCTATCGAGGAGGTGGCGGACTGGTTCGCCTCCTACGCCTACCTCCCGAAGCTGCGTGACCGCTTCGTGCTGGAGAACGCGATCCGGGATGCCGTGGGCAAGCTCGATCCCGCCTTTGGCTACGCGGACGCCTACAACGAAACGAGCCGCACCTATGCTGGGTTGGCGTGGGCGAAGTCCGCGCCGGACTCCTTCCCCTCAACCGCGGTTCTGGTCCGATCGGAAGTCGCGGCTGCCCAGACGAGGCCCGCCTCGGTCATTACCGGGGGCTTAGCCAGCCCAGACGGAAGCGTCAGCACCGGCGCGCCCGAACAATCGGAAACCGGGGCGGAGGCATCGGCGGGCCCACGCAAGCCGCGGCGCTTCTTTGGGGCGGTCGAGCTCGATATGGTCCGCCCCGTGAAAGCCTTCGATGCGGTCCTGAACGCAGTGGTCATGGAGTTGCAGCGAACCCACGGAGCAAAGGTCAGGGTCACAATTGAGATCGAGGCGGAAGCAGAAGCCGGGTTCGAGGAGGCGGATATTGGTGTCGTGCGAGACAACGCCCGTCAACTCAAGTTCAAAGCCGACTCGACCGGATTTGAGTGATCGTACCCGAGCCATCGACCAACTCGTTGAGGTGCCGGCTCCCGACGTACTGTCGCAAAAATCTCCGTGGCACGGCTACACGCCCTACTGATTTTGCGACGACTTTCGCAACGCTTGAAAGCTGTCGTTTGCAAGCGACAGTGTCTGCCGCACCATGTGTCGCGAAAACCCTCGTTTTCGCGACAGGCGCTTTGTCGCTTCCAGAATCCACTCGTCGCCGCACACGGCCAGTCGCGCAGCCGGAGTGAACTGATCCGTGCGGGGTCGGCGATCAGCCAGCTCCAGGCGGTTTGGCAAGCTGAACCGGCCATCGCGGGGCGGCGTTCCATGGCGGCTCCGGAAGGAAGCTGCGCACCATTTCATCGACCACGACGCGCACCTTCGGGCTTACATGCCGCGCCTGCGGCCAAATGGCGTGGATCGGGAATCCCTGTGTGCGAGCATCCGCCAGCACGCCTTCAAGCCGACCATCGCGTAGGTGATCCGCGATCAACCAAGTTGAAAGAAGCGCGAGACCATTTCCCGCGAGAGCGGCATCCATTATGGCGTCGCTATGGTTGAAGCGGAACCGTCCGGCGACGGCCGTGACGATCGGCTCCCTTTTTGGTCCCAGGAAGATCCAAGGTGTGACCCGGCCGCTACGTCCGAAGGTGATGCAGTCGTGACTCGCCAAGTCGTGGAGCGACGCCGGGCGACCGCGGCGAGCCAAATACTCCGGGCTGGCGCAGACGATGGATTGCTGAACGCCCAAGCGGCGGGCCACGAGGGCGGTACTGTCGTCCAAATCCCCGATCCGAATGACGAGGTCGATATCATCCTCGATCGGATCGACCTTCCGGTCGGTCAACGAGACTTCCATCGATAGATCCGGATAGCGCGCCCCAATGTCGAGCAACACTGGCAGTACCCAACGGCGGCCGAATACCACGGGTAGGTCGACGCGCAGTCGTCCGCGTGGCTGGCGGCGATGGGAGGTCAGCGCCGCCTCGGCGTTTTCGAGCTCGGCGAGTACCCGCAGGCAGCTCTCATAAAATGCCTGCCCTTCCGTCGTCAGACTGAAACTTCTCGTGGTCCGATTGAAGAGGCGGATCTCAAGACGGTCCTCCAGCCGGGAGACGCTTTTCGCGATGCCGGACTTCGACACGCCGAGGCGCTCCGCTGCCCGTGTGAAGCCGCCCGCCTCGGCAGCTTGGACGAAAGAAGCGATCCCTTTCAGGTGCTCGGAGGAGATCATGGGCAGTCTTTGACGACAATTCGTCAACTCTCTTTGCCATATTGCCCGCTATATCTCCATCCATTTCGTCAATATCGTCGCTGTACCGGATGCGGAACGGCTGGTCGGCCCGCTTCAGACGGAGCCGATCATGTCGCGAGACGTCACCCGACCACTATACCAAGCCGCCGCTCCGAAGCTTCGGTCGTTTGGAGGTCTCGTCTGGTTTCTGGCTATTGGCGCCGGCGTCGGCGTCGCGAACGTGTATTACGTCCAGCCCGTCCTGCCTCTGTTACGCGAGACGTTCGGAGCGAGCCCGGAAGAGGCCAGCCTCGTCCCTGCACTGACGCAAGCAGGCTACGCGGCAGGAATGTTCTTCCTTGCACCGCTGGGCGACCTCTTCGATCGCAAGCGACTGATCATTGCCAAGGCCATCATTCTTGCCTTCGCGCTCGTCGCCTTCGCCGTCGCTCCCAACCTTCAGCTTCTGACGCTGGCGGGCGTCGTAGTTGGGCTTCTCGGCAGCATCGGGCAGGATTTCGTGCCGGTCGCTGCTCACATCGCTGCCGATGGGCACCAGGCACGCACTGTCGGCATCGTCACTACAGGCTTGCTGACCGGCATCCTGCTCTCGCGCACTCTAGGGGGCATCGTCGGCGACCTCCTTGGATGGCGTGCGATTTACTGGCTCGCGGCTGGAACAGTCGCACTCGTCGGAGGGATGGTCTGGCGAGTGCTTCCATCCTTCCCGGCAGCGGCGAGCGGCACCTATCGCGATCTGCTGCAAAGCTTGGCCACGCTGATCCGGCAGCATGCGGGATTGCGAAAGGCGGTCGTCACGCAAGCCCTGCTTGCCGTCTCCCTTGGCGCTTTCTGGTCGACCCTTGCACTGATGCTGGCGGAGCCGCCCTACCAACTTGGCGCAAGCGCAGCAGGTGCCTTCGGGTTCGCCGGCGCGGCGGGTGCACTTGGTGCGCCGCTGTTCGGCCACTTAGCGGATCGGAGAGGGCCGGACATCGCGATCCGCTTCGGCTGCTTGCTCGTCATCCTGTCATTCGGTGCGATGATGCTCCTGCCCGGCTTGCTGGTGGTGCTGGTCGCCGGCGCCATCCTGTTCGACCTCGGGGTCATGGCCGGGCTCGTCTCGCATCAGGCCATCGTGAACGCGATCGATCCGAAGGCGCGCAGTCGCCTGAATGGCTTGCTGATGACGGCCGCCATGATCGGCATGGCCCTAGGCGCGGCTGTCGGCGGCTGGGCTTGGAGCCGTCATGGCTGGACCGGCGTCTGCCTCGTGGGTGCAACGGCTGGTGCCGCCGCCCTCCTGCGATCCCTCTTGCCACCGACAAAACGAGGAGAGCTTTCTTGACGACCAACGCCACCGAAATACCCGGGCCAGACCGCCTTCCCGCCGATGCGGGAGCGCCGCTGACTGTCCTGTTCTCGTTCCTGTCGCGGGCGGACGCGACCCCGCTCGACCAGCGCCGTCGAGGCGAGGGCCACCTTCTGGATCACCAGGGCCGCGTCATAACCGATCCAGCACACGATCCGAGCAGCAATGCCTTCGAAGCGGATCCAAACCTCAACTTCGAGAAGTGGGGCGAATACTGGCGCAAGGTCCATGGTGTCCGCTTCCTATATCAGGAGGACGTCGATGACCGCAGTGTCGAACGACTCCTTCGCTACGAGCAGATCCATCGTGTCACGGCCGGTCCGACGAGTTTGACCCCGGTCCCGTACCACCCTCCGCTCGATGGCGACGGGCGACTGTTTCCGACGATCATCGGCCATGTCGAGCCATACCGTCGTCCACGCTGGGATGGCGTCGCATATCTCGGCTTCGCCAGCCTCAACGACCTCGTGGCGGTCCTTGCGACCGAGCGTGTCCGGAGCAAGATACTGCCCGAGGATCAAACTATCTTCCGTGATATCGCGCCGGTGCTCGCCCGACAGTTCGTGATCCTGCCAAGCCAAACGGGGCACGATGCGGTCGCACTGGTGAAAACGCATGTACGCCGACCTGACCTGGATCGGTCCGCCTTTCAATGGCGATGGCTGCACGAGCACGCCAACCTGGTGTTGGCGCAGGCCGACACAACGCGGCTCGTGAGGCGGTACGTGCAACTTCACAATGTCGGCCCAACCGTTGAACGCGAGCCGTTCTTTCATCCTGAGACGAGCTTGATCGACGGCGTGACGCTTATGGCCTTTTCCACGATGAGGGATGTGGAGACATTTCTGATGTCAGAGAGCCACGCGGTGATCGCTGCCGACGAACAGTCGATTTCGACTGCGGAAGCCGGGGACTATTGGTCCGGAGTGAATTTCAGCATCGTCGACCGGCTTCCTCCGGAAAAGGCTTCGAAAGCGTGACTCCGGCGCTGCATAGGCACCGTGCAACGCGTGTCGAAGCAGGCATTCGCTTGATTGTGGTGAGGGCGCGCCTCTACGCGCGATGTGCTGGTCTCGCAGCTAACTCCGTCTGTAATACTCACCCAAGCCTAACCTTGCAGAATCGGCACGCAGCTCGGCAAATATCTGGGGGTTAGGGCCCATCCGAAGTTAAACGCTCAGACGACTGGCTGTAAGGCACTGGATCGACTCCAATATCTCGTCGGAATGGATTCGATTATCTTCGGCTGGCCCCTTAGTGTCTTCTGCTGCCGCAAAACTCGAGTCTCAAGCTCATGGAGCGCCTTCAAATCTAAGTTGAGGCAACGGCACGATTATGCTTGACCTACAGTCAGTCAGTCACGCTCTGCTTGTTGCCGAGCACCTCAGCATCCGACGCGTAGCCGATCAACTCGGCTTGCGACCCTCGGCCGTCAGCCGCCGCGTGCGCGCGTTGGAGGAGCAACTCAATGTCACCTTGTTCGAGCGGCACAGCGCGGGCGTGCGCACGACGCTCGCCGGCCGACGTTTCCTCGACCGAGCGCGCTGGGCAATGGCGGAGCTGGACCTTGCCGGCCTAGACGCCCGCAGCGTGGAGCGCAGCGAGGCCGGCGCGCTCGGGATTGCGTTCTATCCCTCGCTTGTCTCGGGATGGCTGCATGACCTCCTCGGCGCTTACCGGGTTCGCTTCCCCGAGCTCGTGTTGTCATTCGTTGAAGGTACGTCGATGGACCAGCTGGTGGCACTGCACCAACATCAGGTCGATGTCGCCTTCCTGACTGCGGTGGATCACGCGCCTGGTGCCGATAGTGAGCATCTCTGGGACGAGCGCATCTATGTCGCGCTTCCGGAGGCACATCCTTTAACTTCGAGCGATGCCGTGACCTGGGCTGAGCTGCGCGACGAAGAATTTGTCGTGCGCGCCTATGGCTCCGGGCCAGTGATTTACGCCTGGCTTGCCGGTAAACTGAATCCCGGCGGCTATGCACCCAAGATCCGTCAGCATGCAATCTGTCGCGAGAACTTGCTCGGGCTCGTGAGCGCGGGATTCGCACTCACGGTAGTCGCCCACTCCGCGACCGCCCTGACTATTCCTGGCGTGGTCTACCGACCCGTCGCTGACGACGACGCGAGCGTGTCGGTGCGCATGACTTGGCTGGATGACAACGCCAACCCGGCGCTCGGGCCATTCCTCAGCCACGCTCGCCGGGTGGTCCGCCACGGTCCGTGGTGAAGGGCGAGGCCGTAATCGCAGCGGTGTTCCGGTGCTCGATAGATCGCCGTGCTGCGGCAAACGCCCGGTCCGTCGCCATAAACCGCGCCAACATGGGCGCGACCAGCCGCGCGGGCTCGATTGGCGCGGCCCCTTCGCGTGCTAGCGCCTCGGCATAGGCTTGCAGATCGCGATGAATTTGCGCCGGCAAATCGACGCTGAGCCGCACCGGCTTATCGTCGGCGATTGGTCCGAGCTTCAGCTTCGCCATCTCTCCTCCTCAGCCCTGATAGGGCTCCATGACTAGGTCGCGAGTGACGATCACCCGCACCGGAAATCCCGGGCGGATTGTGATGGTCGGCTGGACGTTGAGCGAGCGCCCGACCACCTGACGGCCGGTTTGGCTGATGCTGTCGGACGATCCGCGGCGGATCGCGTCGACAAGACTGTTCTGATTGTTGGACGCGCCAGCCTCCGAGCCGACGCTGAGAATGGTCGAGAGCAGCGCCGCCTTGAACAGCGCGCCCAGTGATTATCGACCTCGTCCTCGACGCCGGCATAGCCTTCGGGATCGGCGCCGGGCTGCCGCTCCAGCACGATGGAGCGGCCGTTCGGCATGATGATCCGGTTCCAGACCAAGAGCGCCCGGCTCTGGCCGAACGCGACCTGGGCATCGTATTGCCCGATCAACCGCGCCCCCTGCGGGATCAGGAGGATGCGCCCGGTCGGGCTGTCGTAGACGGCCTCGGTCACCTGGGCGGTGATCTGCCCCGGCAGGTCGGAGCGCAGCCCAGTGATCAGCGCGGCCGGGATCACCGCGCCGGCTTGCACAACATTGCGGCTCGCGGGTGGCTGCACCCGGTCGGCGCTGGTCGTCTTGCGGTCGACCGGCGCGGTCAGGAAGGCTAGCTTGCGGTCGGCCTCGCTCTGCTGGGCGGTGCCCAGGCCGGTGTTCGGACCAAGCGCGGAAGGGTCCAGCAAGGGTGCCGGCGAGATCTGCGTTCGGGCGCCAGTCAAAGCCGCCGGCTGGACGGAGGCTCGCGCTTCGCCGGCGAACAGCCGGCTGACGCGCGCGGCCTCCATTTCCTGCGCGAGCCGTTGCTGCTCCTGCTGCAGGCGCTGCTGCTCGGGATCGGGCGCTGTCGACGGCGCTGGACCCGATATCGGCGGCGGCTGCGCCCCCGCGTTCAGCATGGGACGGCCGAGATCGCCGGGCAGCGGCGGTCCGAGTTGTGGGACGGTGCGGGGAATGCCGCTGTAATCGCGCGGGAGGCCGTTCAGGCCGTCGGCGGTGGTGCGGTTATCGGTGTTGTAGAGTTCCTCGCCACCGGGCTTGTCGCCGTGGGGACGGAGCGCGAATAGCAGCGCCCCGGCGATCACGACCGCGGCGACCGCGCCGAGCCCAGCCAGCACGCGCCGCGACAGGCGGGTGACGCTGGGCCGCTCCGGGCGCAGCCGCAGCTCGGCGGCGATGTCCTGATCCGAGCGCGGCCGCTCCGGGCGGACGCCATCGAGCCGGCCGGTTTCGTCCGGCTCGGCAGGAGCGCCATCCTCTTCCCGGCCGCTCACGACGTCGGCCTTCCGTCGGTGCGCACGATCCGCACCTTCTGCTGGTGCTCGCCGCCGAGACGCAGCTCGGCGGCCGCGAACAGGCGATCGACGATCATGTGGTTGCCGCGGACGCGGTAGTTGACGAGCTCGGCAGCGCCTTGGGCGCCAATCACCCAAAGCGGCGGCATCTCGCCCTGGACGATGCCGCGAGGGAACTCGATGAAGACCTGGCGGCCATCGTCGTAGGCGCGCAGCGGCCGCCACGGCGGACGGTCGCCCTCGATCGCGTAGCGGAAGTTCAGTGCGTCGATGTCGACGCCAGATGCTACCGGCTGTGCGGTTTCGGCGCGCTCGTTCTGGCGACGGAGCGCAATGAGCTGGTCGCCGGCATAGGACCAGGAGACGCTCGCCATATAGGTCCGCTCGGCCGAGCGCATCTCCACGTGATAGGTGCGCCGGTCGGTGTTGATCACGAGGTTGGTCAGCAGATCCGCGCGTGACGGCTTGACCAGGATGTGGACGCGCTTGGTCGGACCCGACCCGCTCTCGGTGTCGCCAATGATCCAGCGGACGGTGTCGCCGGCCGCCACCGGGCCGGAGCCTACGAGCTGCTCGCCGGGCTCCAGCGAGATGTCGGTGACCTGTCCCGGGGCGGCATAGAGCTGGTAAAGCGCGCCCTCCGAGAAGGGATAGACCTGCACGGCATTGAGGTAACCCGCCCGCGTCGGCTGCATCCGGGCGGCGCGGTTGGCGAGCTCGACGCGGGTGCGCGGGTCGGCCGGCTCGGACGGCGCGGTGCGCCCGCCCGGGAGCGGCTTGAGCTGGCCCGGCAAAGGTAGCGGCTGCGGCACCTGCACGATCTGGACCGGCTTGGGTGGATCGGCCGCCAGCACCGCTGGCTTCGGCGTGTCGTCGTAGGTGATCTCGGGCGGCGTGTAGTGGGCGCAGCCGGCCAGCGACGCCGACCCAAGTAGGAGCGAAATGAGGATCGGACGGCGCATCAGCCGAGCTCCTTGGACCAGTTGAGGGCGGTGACGTAGACGCCGAGCGGATTGCGCTTGAGCTTCTCGGCATCGTGCGGGGTCTGGATCACGACCGTCAGGATGGCGGTCCACCGCTCGGTCGCGGCCAGCGCCCCGTCGGTGTAGCGGCGCTCGGTCCAGGCCACCCGGAAGCTCGACGGCGAGGCGCGGATGACGCTGGAGACCTCTATGGCCACTTGGTTGTGGCCGAGCTTGCCGAACGGATCGGCGGTGCGGGCATAGTCGCTCAGCGCCAGCGCACCCTTGTCGGTCGTGTAGTCGTAGGCGCGCAGCCAGTCCTGCCGCAGGATGATCGGGTCGGCCGGGACCCCGCGCACCTCCTCGATGAAGCGGGCGAGGTGGAAAGCGACCTGCGGGTCGGTCGGCTGGTAGGCGGCGTCGGCAGGCGCGACCGCCTGCGCCTGGCCGACCCGGTCGACCTGCACCACCCACGGCACGATCGAGCCGGAAGCCGACTGCCAGACCAGGCCGGCCGCGAGTCCGCCAGACAGAAACAAAGAGCCGAACGCCATCAGTCGCCAGTTCTTCGCCTGGACGCGAGCGGAGCCGATGCGGTCGTCCCAGGCCTGGGCAGCGCGCTGGTAGGGCGTCTCGGGTTCGGGGGTGCGCCCGTAGCGCACGTCGGGTCGCTTGAAGAACATCACTCGCCTTCGGACAGGTTGATGGAAGAGCCGGAGCCGCCGGCGTCGCCCGAGCGCACGACGTGGGCGGCGGTGGAGACGCCCTGGTGGGTGGCCTGACGGCGACGCGCGGCGCGAGCCCATGCGGGCTCGCCGCTCGCGTCCTCAGCGGCCGGAGCGCCGGCGGCAGCATCCGCCGCGCCACCGGAGATCTTCCCGCCGGTCGCGGTGAAGGCGCTGCGCGCGCCGGAACGATAGCTGTCGCCCATGCTGACGGCCGCGCGACGCAGCGGGCTGGCGGCGGCCGCAGCGCCGGCCCTTGCCACACCGCCCATCCCGGCGGCGACCGAAGCCGCGCCGGTCTCGCCGGCCGCGGCGGTGCGGTAGGCGGTGGTGGCCGCACCGGCGATGCTGGCGCCGCCCCGGGCGGCTCCGGCTGCAGCGCCGCCGGCCGCGCCGAGCGCGCCGACGCCGCCTGCAGCAAGGCCCGCGCCTGCGGCGACCATGCCGCCTGCGGCGAGTCCCGTGCCGACCGCAGCGCCGGCGCCGAGCTGGGGTCCGCCGGAAACGATGCCGTTGGCGATGCCGGGCCCGAAGATGCCGAGACCGAGCAGCGAGAGCGCGGCAAGCACCAGCCCCATCGCGTCCTCGATGGTGGGCTGGCCGGTGAACCCATGGGTGAACTGGCTGAACAGGGTCGAGCCGATGCCGACGATCACGGCCAGCATCAGCACCTTGATGCCCGACGACATGACGTTGCCGAGCACGCGCTCGGCCGCGAAGGCAGTCTTGTTGAATAGACCGAAGGGGATCAGCACGAAGCCCGCGAGCGTGGTCAGCTTGAACTCGATCAGGCTGACGAACAGCTGGATGGCCAGGATGAAGAACGCCAGGATGACGATCGCCCAGGCGAACAGCAGCACCGCGATCTGGATGAAGTTCTCGAAGAACGACACGAACCCCATCAAGCCGGAGATCGAGTCGAGGATCGGCTTGCCGGCGTCGAGCCCGACTTGGGCGACGCGGCCGGGCCGGAGGAAGTCGGCCTCGCTGAGGCCCGTGCCGGACGCCTTCAGCCCCAGCCCGGCGAAGCTCTCGAAGACGATGCGCGCGAGGTTGGTCCAGTTGTTGATGATGAAGGCGAAACTGCCGATGAACAGCGTCTTCTTAACCAAGCGGGCGATGACGTTCTCGTCGGGAGCCATCGCCCAGAATAGGGCGGCCAGCACCAGGTCGATGGCGATCAGCACGCCCGCCAGCCACTTCACCTCGCCCTGGAGGAGACCGAACCCGCTGTCGATGTAGCGGGTGAAGACTTCCAGAAAACGGTCGATGACGCCGGTACCGCCCATCTCAGCGCTCCGGCGCCGGTTGCGCTCGGCCGCCGAAGAAGAGGCGGCGGTTCTCGGCCCAGGCGGCGTGGCAGCCCGCGTCGTCCACGGCGGCGTTGCCGAGACCGTTGCAGCGGGCGAACTCGGCGGCGAGCGGGTTCTCTGCCGGGGCGGTTGCGAGCGTCGAAGAGCGCACCCGGAAACCGTCCTCGTCGTTCTTCCCAGCCATCAAGACGGCCGCCGCGATCAGGGCTACTCCGACGCCGCCCAGCGCCAGCGCGCGGCGGACCGCCTTGGCGTCCCAGGCTGCATAGGCGCGCAGCCGCCGTGAACCGACGCCCCTCATTGGTGGAACATCGTCACGGTGGTGGGCTGGTAGCCCGTGCCCGGCGTCAGGAAGCGCCGGAGCTGCTCCTGCCCCTGGCTCTGGGCGGCCGCGCGCTGGGCCGCCTCCAGGCTCTGCGCGCGGCCCTGCGCCGCGACCGCGGCGGTGAGGTCCGCGAGCTGCTGCGCCTGCAAGGCCAGGAGCTGGTTGCCGGCCTGCGTAGCCTGCAGCGCGCCCGTCGCCGACTGGCTGGAGGTGACGAGCGCCGACATCTGAGCGCTGTTCGCCGGCAGGTTGCCGACCACGGTCGCCTGCGTGCGCATGGCGTCTTGCAGCGCCTGCACCGACTGCTGCCAGCGCTGCTGCGCGCCCTGGATCAGGGCTTGATCGGACGCCGAGGTGCTCGCCGGCGCGTAGCTGGTGCGGAACGCCTGGTCGATGTTCTGGACGTTGTAGGCAATGCCCTGCGCTTGGCTCAGAAGCTGCTGGGTGCGCGCGACGTTCTGCTGGAGCTGCTGCAGCGAGGAGTATGGCAGGCTAGCGAGGTTGCGAGTCTGGTTGATCAGCATCTGCGCTTGGTTCTGAAGCGAGGTGATCTGGTTGTTGATCTGCTGGAGCGACCGCGCGGCGGTCAGGACATTTTGCGAGAAGTTGGAGGGGTCGAACACCGTCCATTGCGCGTGCGCCGGCGCTCCGGCCATCGCGAGCGAGAGGACGGCGACGCCGGCGAGCGTGTGGCGCCGCAGGCGGGGATTGAGGCGTGGCAAGGTCATGGCTGAGGCTCCAGCTCGAGAGTGGACAGGAGGTCGACCGCCCAGCCGAGCCCGCGGGCGTTCAGCCACGCGCGGGCGAAGCCGCTGCGTCCGTGGACGCGGAACAGCTCGGAGATGAGCGCCTGGTCGGTCTTGGAAGAAGCGGCGGCGAAGGCGAGCGCGACGTCGCCGAGCCCCAGCTCGAACAGCCGGTTGCCGCGACGGGACTGGCAGTAATAGTCGCGCTTGGGCGTCGCCTGGCTGAGGATCTCGATCTGCCGGTCCGAGAGGCCGAACCGGCGATAGGTCGCCGCGATCTGCGGCTCCAGCGCCCGCTCGTTGGCGAGGAACACCCGGGTCGGGCAGCTCTCGATGATCGCCGGTGCGATGGCGCTGTTGTCGATGTCGGCGAGCGACTGGGTCGAGAACACGACGCTGGCGTTCTTCTTCCGGAGCGTCTTCAGCCATTCCCGGAGCTGGCCGGAGAACCCCTCGTCGTCGAGGGCCAGCCATCCCTCGTCGACGATCAGCAGCGTCGGCCGGCCGTCGAGCCGGTTCTCGATGCGGTGGAACAGGTAGGCCAGCACGGCGGCGGCTGCGCCCGTGCCGATCAGCCCCTCCGTCTCGACCGCCTGCACCTCGGCCTCGCCGATCCGCTCGGCATCGGCGTCGAGCAACCGTCCCCAAGGCCCGTTCAGGCAGTAGGGCTGCAGCGCGCGTTTCAGCGCATGGCTTTGCAGCAGGACGGTCAGCCCGGTCAGGGTGCGCTCGTTCACCGGCGCTGACGCCAGCGAGCCCAAAGCCGACCAGAGGTGCTCCTTCACCTCGGGGGTGACCGAGACCTTCTCGCGGGCGAGGATCGCGGCGATCCATTCCGCCGCCCAGCCGCGCTCCTCGGGCAAGTGGATGCGCGCGAGCGGCTGCAGCGCGACCGGCTCGACCGTGTCCTCGGACAAGGATCCGCCGAGGTCGTGCCAGTCCCCGCCCATGGCGAGCGCCGCCGCGCGGATCGAGCCGCCAAAGTCGAAGGCGAACACCTGGGCGCGCTCGTAGCGGCGGAACTGCATAGCCATGACCGCGAGCAGCACGCTCTTGCCCGCTCCCGTCGGCCCGACCACCAGCGTGTGACCGACGTCGCCGACGTGGAGCGAGAACCGGAACGGGGTCGAGCCCTCGGTCTTGGCGACAAACAGCGGCGGCGCGTCGAAGTGCTCGTCGCGCTGCGGGCCGGCCCACACCGCAGAGAACGGCATCATGTGGGCCAGGTTGAGCGTCGAGATCGGCGGCTGGCGGACATTGGCGTAGAGCTGACCGGGCAACGAGCCGAGCCAGGCCTCCACCGCGTTGACGCTCTCGCGGATGGCGGTGAAGTCGCGGCCCTGGATGGTCTTCTCCACGAGCCGCAGGCGCTCGTCGGCCATGCGCGCGTCCTCGTCCCAGACGGTCACGGTGGCGGTGACGTAGACTTGGCCGATCAGGTCGGAGCCGAGCTCCTGCAAGGCCAGGTCGGCGTCCGCCGCCTTGTTGGACGCGTCCGAGTCCATCAGCACCGAGGACTCGTTGGTCATCACCTCCTTGACGATGGCGGCAATCGACTTGCGCTTGGCGAACCACTGCCGGCGAATACGCGTCAGCACCTTGGTCGCATCGGTCTTGTCGAGGGAGACCGCGCGCACGCACCAGCGGTACGGGAACGCCAGACGATTCAGGTCGTCGAGCAGGCCGGGCCAGGTCCGCGACGGAAAGCCAAGCACGGTCAGCGTCCGCAGGTGCGCCGAGCCGAGCCGCGGCTCCAGCCCGCCGGCCAGCGGCTCGTCGACCAGGATGGCGTCGAGGTGCATAGGCGTCTCGGGCACCTGCACGCTGTGACGGCGGGTCGAGACGGTCGAATGCAGATAGGTGAGCGTCTCCTCGTCGCTGAGCCACGCCGCTTCGGGCATGAACCCCTCGACCAGCGCCAGCACGCGGTCGGTGCGGTCGATGAAGCCTGACAGCGCCGCGCGGCCGTCCGCGCCGGCGCGGTCCTCGCGTCCCTCGTAGAGCCAACCCTCCGCGCGATCGGCGGCGTCGGCGGGCGGCAGCCAGCAGAAGGTCAGGAAGTAGGCGGACTCGAAGTGGGCGCCCTCCTCTTCGAACTGGGCACGCCGCTCCATCTCGACCAGCGCCGAGGCGGGATCGGGGAAGCGCGAGCGCGGGTAGCGATTGGACGGGATGCGCTGCGCCTCGACGAAGATGGCCCAGCCGGAGCCCAACCGACGCAACGCGCCGTTCAGGCGCGAGGTGGTGGAGACGAGCTCGGCTGGCGTGGCGCTGTCGAGGTCGGGGCCACGGAACCGGGCCGTGCGCTGGAAGCTGCCGTCCTTGTTGGCCACTACGCCCGGGGCGACCAGCGCGGCCCACGGCAGGAAGTCGGCGAGGCCCTGCGGCTTCTTCCGATACTCGGCGAGGTTCAGCATCGCGCCCTCAGCAGCCAAGATGGGCGGGGTAGCGGAGGTGACGGCGGACCACGTCGACGAAGGCGGGATCGCGGCGCGCCGCCCAGACTGCGGCCACGTGGCCGATCGCCCAGATCACGAGGCCGCCGATCCACAGGCGCAGGCCAAGGCCGATCGCCGCCGCTAGCGTGCCGTTGATGATGGCGACCGTGCGCGGTGCGCCCGCCATGAGGATCGGCTCGGTAAGACTGCGCCGCACCGGTGCGTAGAAGCCGACCACGGGCTCTTCGGCCTCGGTCATCAGACCAGCGCCCCGCCCGAAAAGGAGAAGAACGACAGGAAGAAGGAGCTGGCGGCGAACGCGATCGACAGGCCGAACACGATCTGGATCAGGCGCCGGAAGCCGCCCGAGGTGTCGCCGAACGCCAGCGTCAGGCCGGTCACGACGATGACGATGACCGACAGGATCTTGGCGACAGGCCCCTGGATCGAGTCCAGGATTTGCTGGAGCGGCTGCTCCCACGGCATGTTGGTGCCGGCCGCGTAGGCGGGCGCGGTCAGGAGCGCGGCGGCCGCGAGGGCGACGCCCGCGCTGAGGCGGCGACGGATGGAACGGGTCATGCGAGGTCTCCCGGTTCGAACAGCAGGGGTTGGGTGAGGCGGTAATCGCCGTCGGGGCCGAGGCCCTGGACGAGGGCGAGCTCGGAGAGCCGGCGGGCGGAGCCGCGGCCGGTCAGGACGGCGATGACGTCGATTGTCTCGGCGATCAGCGCGCGCGGCACGGTGACCACCGCCTCCTGCACGAGCTGCTCGAGACGGCGGAGCGCGCCAAGCGCCGAGCCGGCGTGGAGCGTGCCGACGCCACCCGGATGGCCAGTGCCCCAGGCCTTGATCAGGTCGAGTGCCTCGCCTCCACGCACCTCACCGATCGGAATACGGTCGGGGCGCAGGCGGAGCGCCGAGCGCACGAGATCGGTCAGCGAGGCCGCGCCGTCCTTGGTGCGCAGCGCGACCAGGTTGGGCGCGGCGCACTGGAGCTCACGCGTGTCCTCGATCAGCACCACGCGGTCGCCGGTCGCGGCGACTTCGACCAAGAGCGCGTTGACGAGCGTGGTCTTGCCGGTGGAGGTGCCGCCGGCAACCAGCACGTTCTTGCGGGCGTGGACGGCGGCGCGGAGCGTCTCGGCCTGCGGGCCGGACATGATGCCGGCGTCGACGTAATCACCGAGCGTGAACACCGCGACGGCGGGGCGACGGATCGCGAACGCCGGCCCGGCCACCACCGGCGGCAGCAGGCCTTCGAACCGCTCGCCCGACCCGGGGAGTTCAGCCGAAACTCGAGGCGCTCCGGCGTGGACCTCGGCCCCGACATGGTGGGCGACGAGGCGGATGATGCGCTCGCCATCGGCGGCGGACAGGCGCTCGCCGGTGTCCTCCAGCCCGCCAGCAAGGCGGTCGAGCCAGAGGCGACCGTCGGGATTGAGCATCACCTCGCCGACGCTGGCGTCGTCGAGCCAGCCGGCGATCGCCGGGCCCAGCGCTGTCCGTAGCATCCGCGCGCCGCGGGCGTGGGCTTCGGGCCGGAAGGCGATGGTGGTCACGAATAGCTACCCCGGTTCGATCACGGCGCCCAAGGCGGCGCGGGTCATTCAACGGGGTGGATAAAAAGCGCCTGATCGGGGCCGGCTCAACAAGCGCGAGGGCGTAGTAGTGGCCTGGCGTACAATTGCAGGCGGAAAGGACGGGTCGTCTACTCTCCGGCGGCGGAACTATCGGCCGCGATGTCCTTGGAAATCTCGTCAGCCAGCGTTTTTCCTTTAGCGAGTCGGCGACCGAGCGCGTCGACGAAGCCCTCGTAGCGTTCCCGCCCCTTCGCCTGGGCGGCAGCCTGTGCGCTGTCGGGCAACGGCGGCACGGCGGTCAGCCAGAAGCGGACGAACAGGGCGACGGCCTCGTTGCTGATCGTGGTGTGGCGCTCCAGCCGCTCGATGCCGCGCGTCATGCGATCGAGCCGACGGGCGAGCGCCGCCTCGAGCCGGTCGGCGCCGTCCGGTGACAGGTGCGAAGCCAGCGCCGCTTCCACCACCTGCGCCTGGGGCACGCGCCGCCGGACCGAGTAGTCGGCAAGTTGAGCAGCGAGCTCGGTCGAGAGCCTGAAGGTGTATTTGCCCCGCGCCGCCATGGCTCAGAGCGCCATGCCGTCGCCGGGGTCGAGGCTGACCTGGCGGGCGAAGCTGCGCGACGCCCGCGCCTGTCGCACGCGCGCCTTGACAGCTTCCGCTTGCGCGTCCGGCTCTTCGTCCAGGTCGTCGAACTCTCGCGCCGGCCGGGTTGGCGGCGCCTCCGGGGCGATCGCCTCGTGCTCGGGCAGCTCGGGCTCGCGGCGGACGCCGGCATTGGCCGGGTCCTCCGTCTCGGCCGGCTTGGCGGCGGGCGTTCCGGCGGGCGCGGACCGCGGCGCCGGGACGGGCGGGAGCGCGGGTGCCGCGATCGGCTTCATCCCGCTCCAGTCGTCGGCAGGCATAACGGCCGCTTCTCCTCCCGGCGTTCGCTTCGGCGGCGGCAGCACCCGGGCGGCGAGCCGCTTGTCGGCGTAGTAGCGGGCCTTCTTCGCCCGGATCGGCGCTATTCCCGAGACGAGCACCAGCTGGTCGGTCGGCGGGAGCTGCATGATCTCGCCGGGTGTGAGCAGCGGTCGCGCCGTCTCCTGCCGCGACACCATCAGGTGCCCGAGCCAGGGTGAGAGCCGGTGACCGGCGTAGTTCTTGGCGTCGCGGATCTCGGTCGCGGTGCCGAGCGCGTCCGACACGCGCTTGGCCGTCCGCTCGTCATTGGCCGCAAAGGAAACGCGGACGTGGCAGTTGTCGAGGATGGCGTTGTTGACGCCATAGGCCTTTTCAATCTGGTTCAGGCTTTGGGCGATCAGGAAAGAGCGGATGCCGTACCCGGCCATGAAGGCCAGCGCCGACTCGAAGAAGTCGAGCCGGCCGAGCGCCGGAAACTCGTCGAGCATGAGAAGCAGCTTGTGGCGTTTGCGCTTGTCCTCCAGCTCCTCGGTCAGTCGGCGGCCGACCTGGTTCAGAATTAGCCGCACGAGCGGCTTGGTCCGGCTGATGTCGGAGGGTGGCACGACGAGGTAGAGGGTCACGGGTCGCTGGCCGTCGACGAGGTCGCGGATGCGCCAGTCGCAGCGGCGCGTGACCTGCGCCACCACGGGATCGCGATAGAGGCCGAGGAACGACATGGCGGTGGAAAGCACGCCCGAGCGCTCGTTCTCGCTCTTGTTCAGCAGCTCCCGCGCCGCGCTGGCGATCACGGGATGCACGCCGGCTTTGCCGAGGTGCGCCGTCGTCATCATCGCCCGCAATGTCGTCTCGATCGGGCGCTTGGGATCGGAGAGGAAGTTGGCGACACCGGCGAGTGTCTTGTCGGCTTCGGCGTAGAGGACATGCAGGATGGCGCCGACCAGCAGCGCGTGGCTGGTCTTTTCCCAGTGATTCCGTTTCTCCAAGGCACCTTCGGGGTCGACCAGGATATCGGCGACGTTCTGGACGTCGCGCACCTCGTTCGGTCCGCGACGCACTTCCAGCAGCGGGTTGTAGGCGTCGCTCTCGGGGTTGGTCGGGTCGAACAGGACGATGCGGCTGAACCGCGCCCGCCATCCAGCGGTCAGCCCGTAGTTCTCGCCCTTGATGTCGTGGACGATGACCGAGCCGGCCCAGGTCAGGAGCGTCGGCACGACGAGGCCAACGCCCTTGCCGCTGCGAGTCGGCGCGAAGCACAGGACGTGTTCGGGACCGTCGTGGCGGACGTAGGCTCTGCCAAGCCGGCCGAGGACGGTGCCGTCCGGTCCGAGCAAGCCCGCCGCGCGCACCTCCCTCTCGGTGGCCCAGCGCGCGGAGCCGTAGGTGTGGGCGTGCTTGGCTTCCCGCGCCCGCCACACAGACATCCCGATCGCGACGACAACGGCCACGAGGCCCCCGGACGCGGCGATGTAAGCCCCGTGCTCGAAGACGTGCGGCGCGTAGGCGTCGTAGGCGAACCACCACCAGAAGAAGGCGGGCGGGTGATAGACGGGGTAGCCGTGCGCGACGAACCACGGCCGGCCGAGCTGGGACTGGTAGCCGAGCTGCCCCGCCGTCCACTGGGTGGCGGCCCAGATGAAGGCCAGCGCGACCGTGCAGACGGTGAGGACCTGGCCCCAAAGGATGCGAGTGGCGTTCATGTTGACCCCGTCGATTGAGACGGGGCACAACGGGAGCATCCTCGGTCGGCGATGCAATTGGAAATTCATCGCTGTCTAAGGTTAGCGTGGCGTAGCGTGCAATGACCGATTTGGGTGGCACCCGGTCAGCAGGTGAGTTGCCGTTACCGGACTATGCCGGGCGGCCTTCAGCCTCTCGACGCCCGCCTCGATGCGCTACTTGATTTTCAGGGCGCCAACGGCGGCCAAGCTGGTAGCAGTGTCCACCAGGGTCTGCTCGACCGGCCGATAAGACCAGCCCAGCTCGGTCTCAGCCTTCTTGCTGGAGGGCTGCCGGACCTTGCCCAGCTCGAACAGTTGACCTCCGAGCGCGGGATCGAACAAGCCGACGAGCCGGACGATGAAGTCAGGCAGCTTGCGGGTTGGCACCTTCTTCGCCCGTTCGCCCAGGCGCTGCTTCAGGATTCGCGCCATATCGCTCATCTGAATGAAGGGCCCCGAGCCGATGTAGCGCTGCCCGGCCGCCTTGGGCGAGGTCATCGCGCGGAGCTGGAGGTCGGCAAGATCGCGAACGTCAACGACTGCATAGCCGAAGCGTGGCAGGCCGGGCATATCGCCGTTCATCAGCATGGCGACGATCTGCACCGTGACGCTGGAGTCCTTGTCGAGCACCGGCCCTAACACGAGGCCGGGTTGGATGGCGACCCATTCCAGGGCGCGCGGCAGCTTCGGCAGCTCGGCCCAGGCGGAGCGCTCAGCGATAGTCTTGCTGCGGGAGTAAGGCACGTTGTCGCGGTGATCTGGATTGGTCCAGTCGACTTCGGTGAAGATGTGCTCGTTGGGATTGTCGCAGCCATACATAACGGCCGACAACGATGAGGTCTGAACAACCCGCTCCACCTTGGCGGCCGCGGCCGCGCGCATCACGTTCAGCGTTCCCTCGCGGGCCGGTCGGATCAGCGTCTCCGGGTCTTTGGGGATGGTCGCAGGAATGGGCGAGGCGACGTGCAAGACGTAGCGCACCTCTTCCATGGCGGCGGCCCAGCCCGCCGCGTCCGTCAGCTCCGCGGCCACGAAGGACAGCGCCTCGCCGGGATCGACCCCGGCACGAGCGCGGGACAGCCATTGCCGGACTTCATCGGCGCGGTCCAGCGAGCGCAGCGTGCCGCGGACCCGGTATCCCCCGTCCAGCAGCTTCAGGATGCAGTGCCCCGCGACGTATCCCGACGCCCCAGTGACCAGAACGAGATCGGAGTTCATGACTAACCCTGTCTGCCGGGGACTATTTCCCCGGATTGCCATATAGCACCGCTACACGCGCTTTTCTATAGCGCCGCTATACAATCGGGGAAGCTGTGACCGCCGAAGGAATGACGACGCAAGATGCATTGCTACAGGCTGCGGAGCGCCTGCTTGAGGCAGAAGGGCCGAATGCGGTGACCACGCGCGCAGTGTGCGCGGCCGCAAAGGTGCAGGCACCAACGCTCTATCACCACTTCGGCAACAAGAACGGTCTGCTGGATGCGCTGGTCGCGAGGGGGGTTGAGGCCTTCCTGATCCGCAAGCAGGCGGCCACAGACACAGAGGACGCCCTGGCGGACCTTGTCGCGGCATGGGAAGATTTCGTCAGTTTTGCGCTCGACCGGCCGCAACTCTTCCGGCTGATGGTCCAGCGAGTCGGCGACAATCCTAAGGTCCTCGACGCCGCCATGGCGACGACGGATGTACGCCTCGCACGATTGGCGGACGAGGGCCGCCTATCAGCGGACACTACCTTCGCGCACAATGCGTTGCTGGCGATCGCCAACGGCGTAACGGCGCTCGCGGCGCAAGGAATCCCGAACGCGGAAGTCAAGAAGGTTGGGCGCTTTCTGCTGAACGGGACGCTTGAGACGCTTGTCGGAAATAGCCCGTCATCCGCTCCGGAATTGTCGTGATCACCCCACCCGAATTGCACCCCCTCCGTAGCCCCCCTCAGCAAGTGGACCTATTCACCTTCCACTAGGGGCGCGAGCGGAAGCAGCCGAGTGGCGACGAACCTTCACCCGACCCCAAGCCCGCGCTTCCGCCCGAAACTCCAGTCCACGCCGCCGTCGGGTCGCACCACGCCGGACACCTGCCGCCCAAGATGCTGTTCGAGGGCGGGCTTCCACGGGACCAGCTCGAACCTGAGCCCGTTGTCGATCATCGCGAACCGTCCTGACGCAAGCTGCACACGCTGGCGGTAGACGCCGGCGATATGCTCGCCTTCGGCTGCCGCTTGGCGGGGCAGCCCGGTCTGGGCGGAGAGCCGCAGGGCCGCCCCGTCGATCTCACGCCGACGCAGCGTATCGAGTAGGTCGCGCGCGAACACGGGGCGCTGTCCATGCCGTCGCGCCAGTCCCTCAGCCGCCAGATGGTCGGCCCGGCGCTCAAGCGCCTCGCGCACCTCAGCTCCGAACCCGCTATTAGCGAACGGCGCGGGCTCCCGGGCGACCAGAGTGCGGTCCAGCCAGGTCGCTCCGGCGGATGTCACCTGCTCATGGAGTGGCAAGTCCGATCGCACCGATAGGCTCAGCCGCCGCTTCCCATCGTCGCCGGCGAACGGCCGAGCCTCGACGACGGCCCCGACGGCGGCGTCTCCGGTCGCGTCCAAGCTGCCGAACCGCAGATGGTGCGAGCGTCCGTCCACGCCTTCGATCACAACGTAGGCCGAGCCTTTCAGCTCGTCGTGGAGGCCGCGATCGGCGAGGCGGCCAAGCACAGCGGGTGCGTCCTCGCCGTGGATGGCAAAGTCGCCGACGCTGGGTTCGCGACCACCCCGTGAGAGCGCTCGGTGCATGGTCCTAATGATGTCGCCGCGATCGCCCATCGCGCGAAGCGTCGCCTCGAGGTCGGCCTTCAGCGTCCACGCCGCCGGTCCGGCCGGCTCCGCCAGCCCCATCCGCTCCAGAGTTTGCGCTCGGCCAGTCATCATGCGTCGCAGCTCGGGATCGGGTGCAGGCGCGCCGGGCCGGAGATCAACGACGCCACCGCCGTCGTCCGCCTCCGCGCGGAGCGCGCGGTCCAGGCCAGTCCATCGCTCGGCCCGAACCTCCCGCTCCAGGCTGGACCGGATCGCGCGCTCCGAACGCGGTCCGAGCTCCAGACCGACGAGTTGTTCGGCCCGCCCGCGCAGGCCGCGGCTGATGTACTCCCGGCTGATGACGAGGTCGGAACCGTCCTCGGCAACGCCGCGGGCCAGCACATGGACGTGGGGCTGGTCGGTGTTCCAGTGATCGACGGCGACCCAGTCGATCTTGGTGCCGAGGTCCTGCTCGGTGCGAGCCATGAGGTCACGGGTGAAACCGCGAAGATCCGCCATCTCGGGCGCGTCCTCGGGCGAGACGATGAACCGGAAATGGTGCCGGTCGCCCTCGCAGCGCTCCGCGAACGCCGACGCGTCTACCTCGTCGCCGCGTGCAGCAAACATGCGCGCGTCCGCGCCGTCCTTCGTGACACCATCCCGCTGAAGATAGTCGAGGTGCTTGGCGAGCGGCGCGGAGCGGAACTTCGATCCTCGCTGGCGCACCACCCGCGCCTTGATGACCACCCGGCGCTGGGGCGAACGCAAGGCCATAGCCGCCGCCGCGGCCCGCCCTCGGCCGAACCCGGACGTCCCGCCCCGCGCGCCTCGACCAAGTCCCGGGCCGGTGTGCCCGGCCTTGCGCGCGGCCCGCATGACCTGGCCGGCGAAGCTCTGCGGCCTGCCGCCGCCGCGTCCCGCGTTACCGACCCGCCCCGGCCGGACCCGCAGGTCGTCGTCGCGTGCGGTCATGCTCCGGCTCCCCTACCGGCAGGTAGGTAGCTGGCGCTCAAGTGCCTGTTGCAGCACGAGTTTGCCCGGAGTGCGCCAGCCGCAACGGCCAAGTGTCTGGCGCTGATAGGTGTGCTAAGCGCCTGTTCCGGCGCGACAACTTCCCAACCCGAACACCAGCGGCTGGCAGCCGTTTTATCTCGCCCTCCTTCCCTGATCTCTGCCCACCCCGCCCCCTTTCCGGCCAAACCTCCGCCAGAACACGCCAATCTGCGCCAGGCCCGTAACCTCATTATCGCGACTCCCCGGAGCCGCTCCGAGGAGCAAAGAGTGGATTGAGGGCCTGCGCTCCTGCGAGCGGCGTGGCGGCGTGTGGATCATCGGAGCGCGGCTGCTCGGTAGCTTGACCGTCACGGCCAGCGTCGCTGGAAACGCCTTCGCGTTGCGGCGACCGAGCAACGAAGATTGCATCAGGCCGCCCGACGACGGTGGTATTGGCTGCAATGACACGCACAATCCCCTCCCGCTCCGCCGCGCCCTGGACAGGGGCCGGAGCAACGCCGAGCGCGACGAAGATCGGTGCGCTAAACGCCGAAGGCGTGAAGGCCCGTCCCGTGGAGGCCGGCAGGGAAACGACGCTGCCGCCGACGACGGGACCGAGCCGGGCGAGGTATCGCAGTGTCTCGTCTGGGAGCTGCCGAGCCCCGGAAAGATGCTCTTCCCAGCGCCCCGGACCAGCGTTGTAAGCCGCCAGGAAGCCGGGGGTGCCGTAGCGATCGTACATCTCGCGGAGGTAGGCCGCGCCCGCCAGGATGTTGTCACAGGGGTCGTATGGACTGGGACCGAGACCGTAGCGGGCGGCCAAGGCGGCGTAGGTCGAGGGCATCACCTGCATGAGCCCGATCGCGCCGGCGGGCGACACGGCGGACGCCACGCCGTGACTCTCGACCTGCATCACCTCAACGATCCAGCGCTCCGGAACGCCGAAGCGACGCGACGCCTCGGCGATCGTCGACTGAACAGTCGCATTGTTTCTCCGCTCGCTTGGCAGCTGAACGGAGGCCGGACCGGCGCTAGCGTGAGCAGCGTCGAACGTCAGCAGGCCGACGAGCGCGAGAGTTGCAGTCGTCCTGCGGCTGCGAGACGTGACGAGACGCCCGGAAGAGAAGGAGGACTGCATGGTCAGCGGCCCTCCTCGGTCCAAATTGGCGACGCCCGGCCGATGATGCTGTCTCCCACGATCGGGCCGAAGTAGCGCCCGTCGAGGGAGTCTGGTCGACCGAGATTGAGCAGGAAAACTTGGTCGGCTGCGAGCGTCGTACAGCCCTGCCAAACGGGCAGTGGGCGGCCGCGCCGATCCCGCCGGAGAGCGTCGCCGAGGGGCACGTCGTCAACCGTGACCGTCACGCCCCTGCGGCAAACGTGCTGCCCTGAAAGGGCCGCGATCCGCTTCAGCAATGGCACGCCACGTGGCAGGTAACCACCCTCGGCAAGGAACCACGACAGTGCCTCGGGCGGTCGCACGACAACAAGGTCGCTGACCCTCGCACGTGCGACGGGCTGGACGCTGTAAAGCCCGATCGGCACGCTGGCGCTGGCGTTCCAGATCAGGCGTGGCGGATGTTGCGCGAGCGCGGTGAACACTATTGCGCCTGCTCCGGCGGCCATCGCCAGCAGCGTCTTCCAGGCAATCGTCATGCTTCAATCCTCCAGCGCATGAGCCAGGCGCGATGCCGGTCGAGGGCGTAGGTACGCGGCCCCTCTCCGGCGGTGATGCGGTTGTGGACGTGCCGCCAGTGGTCCGGGCAGGCGTCCTCGGGCGGTACTCCGAGCGCCTCGACCTGGTCGATGGCGGCGAGCACTTGCTCGACCTTCGGCCAGCCGGACAGACGCAGCAGCGACTCAGCCCCGGGCGTCACACCGGGAATGGTGGTGACGGCGTGGCCGGCGTTGCGGGCGCGCAAGATGTCGATGCGGGAGACCAGCGTGCCGTAGTCGCCCGAAGCCCAGCGCACGAAGGCGAACATGGCGCCCGGCGCGAACCATAGGGCGCGGCGGCGCCGGTCGAGGATCTCTTCGTGCGCGTGGCGGCCGAAGCGGATCCAGCGCTCGATCCGCCCTTCGATGTGCTGGAGTTCGACCCGGGTATTGGCGGTCACGACCCGCCTACCGAGCCGTCAAGCGGCTCCGGATACTCCCGCTCCAGCAAGGCCCGGAGCATGTCGGCGACGGTCAGGCCGCGGCAGAAGGCGATGACCTTGATGCGCCCGCGCAGCGCCGGCGTGACGTCGATCGTCAGCCGCGCCGTGTTCGCCTGGAGGGACGCAGCGAGATTGTCCGGGGTGCGGACCCAGGCGTCAGCGTCGCTCGGCCGGGAGGAGAAGGCGGGCTTGATGCCGCGACCGCTCATGGCGCAAGCCCTTCCACCTCGGTGGCGAGCGCCGCGATCTCTGCGGCGGCAAGGCTGCCGGGATCGAGTTCTTCGGCGAGCCGGCCGGTGCGCGCCGCGTCGGCGAACGCGACGCGCTGGCCGATGCGGCTGCCGAGCACCGGCGGGTCGTGCTCGGCCAACGCGTCGGCGATCTCGCGGGCAATGACGGTGCGGGCCGCGCAGCGGTTCAGCACCATCCGGGCGACGAGCTGTGGGCGGAACACCCGCGCCTCGTCGAGCAGCCGCAGCATCTCCGCCGACGCCCAGCCGTCGAACGGCGACGGCGTCGCGGGGATCAGGATCAGGTCGGCCGCAAGGAGGGCCGAACGCGCCACCCCGGTCGTGCGCGGCGCACCGTCGACGATGACGTGGTCGGCCTCAGCGGCGAAGGCCGGGAGCTCGCGATGCAGCGTCTCGCGGGCGAGGCCGAGCACGCCAAACAGCCGCGGAAGCTGTTCGCGGGCGCGCTGCTCGGACCAGTCGAGCGCCGAACCCTGCGGGTCCGCGTCGACCACCAGCACCCGCTTTCCCTGCCCGGCCCAGCGTCCGGCAAGGTGCAGGGCCAGCGTCGTCTTGCCGACGCCGCCCTTCTGGTTGAGGAGCGCGACGATCATCGTGCGCGCTCGCCGCTGCGGTTATCCGCAAACAGTGTCGGCGGGCGAGGTTTCGCGAATCGGCGATGTTGCGAACGTGAGTCCGCGCAAGGGTTTGCGACCATCGGTGTGGTTCCATGTTTGTGAACTGACCCCAAAATGTGCGAGGTTTGCGTATCGAGTCGTTGTCCAAGTGGAGGGCGATTTGCGGCGCATCCCGCTCAGCCGGCGTTCGCACGTCACCGGCTTCCAGGCCCTCGCAACGGGGGTTGCAGCGCATGAGAGCGCCCTCGAACGGGACTTCGTGACGCTGACGAGCTGGCTCGACGCCGGCGCCACGATCACGTCGCAGCCGGTGACGCTTCGGTTCGAGCACGCGGGCGAGCGCCGCCGGTACACGCCCGACTTCCACGTGCGCTGGAGCGACGGCCGCGCTGCGCTGGTGGAGGTCAAATACCGAGCCGACCTGCGCGAACAGTGGGCGCGGCTGCGTCCGGCTTTCGCCGCGGCGCGCGACTGGGCGTCGGAGCACGACGCGAGCTTCAGGATCGCCACGGAGCGCGCGATCCGTGGTCCACGGCTGGAGGTGGCGAAGCGGCTCCTGCCGCTGAGATCGGCGCCGGTTGATGCGGTATTGGCGGAGCAAGCCGTCGCGGTTGCCGCAACTCGCCCGACGTTCCGTTCGCTGGTGGACGCGCTTCCGACGACGCGGGAGGCGGCGCTCGGGATCGTCTGGCGGCTGATCGCGCGTGGTCGAATCGGTGTCGACCTGGCGGAGCCGATCACGCCCGCATCGCTCGTGTGGGCATCGTGAGCGCGCCCGATGTCACGATGGTTGGAGCAGCGGCATGGGACGAGGCGCGGCGGTGCTTGCCCGTCATCCGTCGGCTGGCGGAGAACCCGGCGCGCACGCGCGGCGATGTGGTTGCGGGCGCGGCGGAGATCGGTTGCGGCCCGACTCACGCCTATGCGCTGCTGCGGCGTTATCTCGCCGATCCGCGCCTGACCAGCCTGCTGCCCCGCGTCCGCGGCCCAGAGCGCGGTCTGTCGCTGCTGGATCGGGATGTTGACGCGCTGATCGCGGAAGCGATCGACAGCGTCTACCTGACGCGCCAGCAGCCGCGCCTGATCGACCTCGTCACGGAGGTCCGGCGCCGGTGCATGGCCGCCGGCCTGCCCGTGCCAAGCCGCAAGGCGATCGCCGCGCGGGTCAGAGCACGGCCCAGCCGCGAGGTCACGGCCAAGCGGGAGGGACGCAAGGCCGCCCGCGATCGCTACGTGCCGGTCGTCGGCTCGCTGGAGGCACGCTGGCCGCTGTCGCTCGTGCAGATCGACCACACGCTGGTCGATGTCATCGTGGTCGACTCCGTGACGCGCACTCCGATCCAGCGGCCCTGGCTGACGGTCGCGATCGACGTTTGCACCCGCTGCGTGGCGGGCTTCCATCTCACGCTCGAGCCGCCGTCGGCGACCTCCGTCGCGCTCTGCCTGAGCCACGCCGCGCTGAGCAAGGAGAGCTGGCTGGCCGAGCGCGGCATCGACGCGGAATGGCCGGTGCGCGGCATTCCCGAGCGTCTCCACCTCGACAACGCCAAGGAGTTCCGATCCGAGGCACTGAAGCGCGGCTGCGAGCAATACGGCATCGCCATCGACCACCGGCCCGTGCGCACGCCGCATTACGGCGGTCACATCGAGCGGTTGATCGGCACTATGATGGGCAAGGTCCACCTGCTGCCGGGAACGACCTTCTCCAGCGTGCAGGCGAAGGGCGACCTGAACCCCGACAAGACCGCGGCGATGACGCTCGACGAGGTCGAGCGCTGGCTCGGCCACGCGGTCGCCGGCGTCTACCACCGCGACCTGCATCGTGGAATCGGCACGACACCCCTGGAGGCTTGGCGGCGCGGCATCGTCGGCGACGACGCGACGCTCGGGCGCGGCGAGCCGACGGCAGTCGCCGATCCGCGTCGGTTCCTCATCGACTTCTTGCCGATCGAACGGCGGCGCATCCGCCGCGAAGGCGTGCAGCTCAACTCCATCGCTTACTGGGCCGACGTGCTCTCGACCTGGGTCGGCCATCCCGAGCCGATGATCGTGCGTTACGATCCGCGCGGCCTCAGCCGCGCCTACCTGCTCGGTCCTGACGGGACCTATTACGACCTCAGCTACCGGGACCTCGGGCGTCCGCCCATCAGCCTGTGGGAGCACCGCCTGGCGCTGAAGCGCCTGCGCGAGGACGGTCGGGCGCTGGTCGACGAAGCCGCGATCTTCCGCACGATCGAAGCCATGCGATCGATCGCCGACGAGGCCGTGCTCGCAAGCAAGACGGCGCGACGGCAGCGCGAGCGCCGTGTGCGCGTGCCGGCAGCCGCGGAGCGCGACCTGCTGCCTTGCGAACTGCTCGACGAGAAGGGCCGACCCGTGGAGCCCGACCTGAAGCTGCAGCCGCATGAGCGGATGTTCCCGGTCGAGGAATGGTCGTGACTGCGGACTATCCGCACCTGCACCCATCGACACGGCCGTTCGCCGCTGAAGATCAGGCGACGCGGATACAGCGGATCCGCATGGATCGATGGATCGCCTATGCACGGGCGGAAGCCGCCCTGACGGCGCTGGAGGACCTGCTGACGTTCCCAAAGCGGTTGCGGATGCCGAACCTGCTGCTGGTCGGGCCGACCAACAACGGCAAGACGATGATCGTCGAGAAGTTCAGGCGGGCGCACTTGGCCGTCGACGCGGCCGACGCGCAGGACGGCGCCGCGATCGTGCCGGTCGTGAAGATGCAGATGCCGGCCGGCCCGGACGAAGGCCGGTTCTTCGGCGCGATACTCGATGCGCTCGGGATGCCATACGCGCCGCGCGAACGCATCGCCGCCAAGCAGGACCTCGCCATGCGGATGTTGCGGACGACGGGCGCGCGCCTGCTCGTGATCGACGAACTGCACAATCTGCTGTCGGGAGCATCCGGCCAGCAGCGCCGGTTGCTCAACCTGCTGCGCTGGCTCGGTAACGAGCTGCAGATCCCGTTGGTCGGCGTCGGGACGGCGGAGGCGCTGCGCGCGATCCGCAGCGACGACCAGCTCGCCAACCGCTTCGAGCCGTTCTCGTTGCCGCTGTGGACCGACGACGACGCATACCAGCGCTTGCTGATCACGCTGGAGGCGGTGCTGCCGTTGCGTCGGCCGTCCGACCTCGCCGAGCCGGCGATGGCGGGCAAGATCCTCTCCGCCTCGGAAGGCGTGCTCGGCGAGATCATCGCCACGGTGACGCGCGCGGCGGTGCTGGCGGTGACATCGGGCGCGGAGGCGATCACCCCGCGCATGATCGACGGCTCGGGCTTCATCCGGCCCTCCGAGCGGCGGCGTGTTGCGGTCTGAAGCGTTCGAGGTCGCGGCGATGCCGCGGCAAGCGGTAGACACGGCACGCCTCCCGCGTCACGTCGCGCCGGATGATGGCGAGGCGCTCATCTCCTGGATCGCGCAGCTGGGCGCAGACCTCGCGATGTCGCCACTGGCGCTTGGCCGCGACGCGTTCGGCGTCGACGCCAGAACTGATCCCGAGTGGTGGCGACGCCCGGAAGCCGAGACGCTGATGCGGATCGATCGTCGGACCGGCATCGATATCATCCGCCTCAAGGCCATGACCTTGATCGGCTGGGCGTCGGCTCTCGACGACGAAGACGCTGACCGGTTCGCCGCTCGGCGCTGGCGATCGACGGCAGCCAGTCAGAGGCGGGGTCGGCGGATCGACATCTGCTTGCGATGTGTCGCCGAGGCCGCGCGCCCCAACATCCAGATCATCTGGATGCTTGGCTGGGCCGGTGTGTGTCCACGCCATCGCGCGGTGCTCACATCCAGGTGCCCGGCCTGCTCGGCAATCCTGCGCACGGAGACCCTGAAATCCGTAAAGCCGATCGACTTGGCCGTCTGCCGTCGTTGCGGCACGCAGCTGACCGACGGCGCGGTCAGGGATGCCTGCGCCGCCACCCTCGCGTTGCAGGAGGTGTTGATCGCCGGCAAGCGGTGCGGGACGACGCTGCTGCCCGGCATGGACGCACTCGACTGGCGCACGACGATCGCGCTCGCCGACCTGCTGCTTGGTATGGTCTGGGTCGGCGGCTCGGCCGGAAGGCGAGGTCGCCTGTTCGCACGGATCGCGGGCGATCTCGACATTGCCGATGCCGATCAGGCAAGCGTGCCATGGACCAGCAACTATGGCGGCTTGCTGATCCTGGCCTGGATACTCCAAGACCTGCCGGCGCGGCTGCGCGCCGCGATCGCAACGCTCTGCTCGCCGCGTATCGAGAAACTGCTCGGCCGCATCCCGCATCTCGACGACGAACTGAGAGACCGCCTGCGCGCGATCCTGGCACCGGCAGCTACCAAGCCGCCCGAAGGCCGCCGGATGTGGCGTGCATGGATTCACCACCTGCCCGAGAGTGCTGAAGCCCTGCGCGGCCGAGCTGCCAGCGAGCGCTACAAGCACCGTCGGCAGCGACTCACGGCTCTCGCGGCGTTGAAGGACGGGGCCTCGGTCGAAGCGACCGCGACGGCCGTGGGCGTCACGGCGAAGAGCGTCTACCGCTGGCTCCATCGTGGCGCCTCCAACGGCCTGGAAGCCGCATTGGAGCGCCAAACCGGCAACTCCTCCCTCACGGCAAAGCAGGCTGAGACGCTTGCGCAGTGGATCGTGTGCGATCGGCTCAATCAAAACCGTCGAGCTATCGTCGCGCATGCTGCCGAGCTGTTCGGAATCGCTATGAGCCCGGATGCTGCGTCCAAGCTGTTGGCCAAGCACCGTCAGCCAAAGCCAGGTCGCCGTCGCAGGCTCTGGGGACCGCGACACGGTCCTCGTCGGAACACAGGATCTACTCATGATCCCGCTCCGGGTTTGTGAACCGAGTCCGCGTATCCTGGAGCCGGTTCACGAAACCCGGCCCCGGTTCGCGAAACCTCGCCCGCCGACATCCGCAAACAGGTTGCCCCCAACAGAAGAGTTAGATTCTTGGTTAGACTCTAAGTTAAGCGGCCGATTTGTCCTTGCAGGCCCGCGACTTAGGTCCGGTTTGGGTTCCTGATAGCACGAGCCTCGGGTTCCTGATGGCACGATAGTACCGGTTCCCGATAGCACGAGCGCTTCCACAGGTTGTCCACAGGCCGCCGGCTCAAAGGCGAGCACGAGGCGCCCAGCCGCCGCGACCTCGATAGCGAGCGCGTAGCCCGGCAGCGGCTGGCGCCGGACGATGCCGCGCAGCTCGAAAGAGAAGCGCTTAAACGGCGACAGTGACCCGGACTTCTGGTGCAGGTGGCGGAAGTCGAAGCGCCAGCCGGCGCGCTGGCGACCGCCATGCTTCCTGACGAGGCGGTAGAGCCATCGCTCCAGCCCGCCGGTCAGATCGAAGTAGGCGGGGTCGATGGTGAGGACGAGCGCATCGTCCAGGACGGCGGAGTAGAACCAGTCGGGGAGGATCAGCTCCAGCCCTTCCGGCCGCCCGAAGCGGTCGGCGCGCTCTTTCCATTCGTTGATCCAGGAGAAGCGGTGCATCCGCCGCTCGCTCACCTGCCGGATGGAGGTGGCGACGGTGGTGGACTGTAGCCGGTCCAGCGCTGCTTTCAGGCGCTGATAGTCGCGAAGGCTTGTGCCGCGACCTGTGAAGGTGAGGATCTCGTAGGGTGTAGCGGCCATCAAGCGCGAGGTGCGCAAGCCCGCGTCGCGCGCCTCGACGACCTGGCTCGCCGCCCAGATCAGCACGTCGGCGTCCCAGATCGTCGCCATGCCGTGCTCGGGCACGGCTTCCACGCGGATCGCGACCGCGCCGGCGCGGAAGTCGATCGGCGTCGTCCGATGCGTCTTGGCGAGGCTGAAGAAGGGATAGGCCATGAGGTCCTGGGCATCGCGAGGGGCGAGGTCGCCGGGGAGCGCGCGGAAAAGCTCCAGCTGCTCGCGCTCGGTGGGGGTGCGGGAGGGCACGCGGCGCGGCAGCGATCAGCGACGCAATGCGCCGGCGTAGGGCGCCAGCTCTGGATGGCGCTTGGCCGGTAGGACAACCTGGCCGGTGTCGTCGGTGGTCGACGCTTTCGAGCCGCGGTCGAACCAGGCCTGCAGGTCCTCAAGTCGGTACAGGACGCGCCCGCCGAGCTTGGCGTAGCGTGGACCGGTGCCGTAGGTGCGATGCTTCTCCAGCGTTCGGCCGGAGAGACCGAGGAATCGCGCAGCCTCGGGCGTGCGCAGGTAACGCGGCGGAATGCCGGCAGCGTTGGCGGACATCGGGCGGGCTCCGTGATCCTGTGGAGGGCCGCCGGATACGGGCGGCTCGTGCAGGTCACAGTGGCGAAGGAGCCCCGGCGGGGTTGGCCACGATCTCGCCGGGTGGCGAGAACGCCACCCTTGAAGCCGCAGGGCTCGTGCTAGATTTTGCGCCGGTAAGGATGGAGAAGGAGATGGCGGTAGCCGCCGCGCATCAACCGAAAGCCGAGCTGCGCCAGGCGCACAGTGCGGTCGCGCAGGTCATGCTTCTTCCAGCCGCGATCCGGCACACGGTCGGCACCGAAGAGCGCCTCGGCGATATCGCGGTAGCTGGCATGGCCGAGGCGACCGTCCAGCGCCCGCAGCGCGAGCAGCAAGCGAGCTCGGCGGTTCGCCGGCAATGCGGAAGGATCGAGCCCAAGCCGCCGACCGCTCAGAGCCCGCGCGAGCCGCACGGCCGCAATGAGCCTGATCTCAAACAAGGCGTCGAGCGGCAGCAGGACGGCGGCGAGTTCTGTCCCATCCGACCGCTCGTCGGCAAGTCGAAGCGCCCCGGGGTTGACGCCGAACACGCGTTCTCCGCCGTACACAGCGAGCGGATCCCCGAGACCGCCGAGGTCGAGGCTCCTGGCGAGGCTGCGCAGCTCAGGCGGAAGGTCGATGAGCGGGATGACCGTCGGGAGCGCCGCCGGCGTCCAAAGCACGCGGCGCGGGTCGGTGTCGCTGTCGGATTGCCGCGCGAAATCGCAACCCCCAACGCCGCGCGAAGGCGTCGGCGTCGTTAGAATCGAGTTGCTTCCGCTCAGCGTCGCGGTCGAGCTTGCGACGCTCGCGCTGGAACTCGTCGTTCCGGGCGAGGAACTCATAGGCGAAGCCGGGAGCGTCGAGAGACCTCCGATCCTCATACGCTTCCGGCGAACGCCAATCTGCCTTCGGCATGGCGCCCACTCCACTTCCGTCGCGAACTCCGACGGTTAGAAGCAGGACTCGGCCTCGAGAGCCGATCTGAATAGGCCCGCCGTCAACGACACGTGTTGCCCTGCGCGCAACGCTGGGTCAGTGCGGCGCTCCGCCCCGTAGAAGGTGACGGTAGCCGCTAGTGCTCATCCAGCGCGCCCGCTGCAGATGGCTTTCCCAGACGTGCCTGGCGCGCTCTGGGTCTTGCGCCGGGTCGATGCGGAGCACGAGCTGCGCGACCTCACGCCAGTCAGCATCCTCGGCGGCGGCGTCGAGCAGGCGGAGGTAGGTGACGAGGTGCTGTTCGTCATAGCCGGTGAGCCGCTCAGCGGTCGGCGCTGTGTCGGCCACGACGGGCTCTTTGGGCGGTGTGTGCATGGGGTCCCCTCCCTAGCTCCCTCCTAGAACCGGAGCACGCTGATGGGGACAAGGCCGTGATACGATGATCGGCCGCTCGCCGGTCCAGCATCAGGTCGCGTTTTCCTGGCGGACCACCATGACGCCCTCGCCCCGCTCGGACTGGAGGAAGACGATCCCGTTCCGCTCTAGCGCGCGGCGGACCTGGTCACGCGTGTCGGTGCGCACCGGGAGTCCGGTCTCGGACTCCAGACGTTTGAGCGCGGTAAGCGCCACCAGGGCCTCGTCAGCTAGCGTCTCCTGCGTCCAGTTCAGAAGCGCACGCGCGGCCCGAACCTGTCGGGCGGTGATCATTACGATCACCTCCGACACGCTGCCCGCGCGCACTAGGAAAACGACTATAATAGTCGTCTGTGCGGCAGTTCAAGCGGGTTTTCCGGCCCTCATCGGCGGCATCGGTAGCAGTGGCGGCTGCGACCGGATCGGTTCGCAGGCTCTCCTGCGCGGGCAAATCCGCCGAGCCGCCGATCCGGAAACGCGGCTCTGCACACTTGCGATCTCTGCGCGCGAACGCCCCGCTCCGGGTGGAGCGGGGCGGCGCCGGGCTTGTCAGTCGCCGTTGCGGCGGGACCAGATGAGGCTGTAGCTGCCCTCCTCATCGCCCTCGACCAGGGTGGCGTAGATCGGAGCCGGGAAGCTCGGGTCGTCGAGCTTGACCGAGAGGTAGCTGCGGCCCTCGTTGGAGGTCTTCTTCCAGGCCGCCCCGAACTCGGTGGAGCCGGAGAAGACGCGGTAGTCGGGGGACTTGTCGCTGCCCTTTTCGGCCGCCTTGATGGTCGTCTTAGCGTTGATGCTGAGGGTCTTGACCGAGCCGCTGAAGGTGTCGCCCGACTTGGTGAAGGTGCCGATGGTCGCCATGGTGAAGTCTCCTGTCTGTCTACCGGGCCCGCGCCCATCGCGGCCTCGATGGCGATCTGCAGGCCGAAGGCGATCGACGACGCACTCGCTCGCGAGCCGGAGCGCAGCGGAGGATGGCGGCGGGCGGCTTTCTTGCCTCGCGAGGAATGACGGCGCAGCCGTCAGGGGAAGAAAGTTGCCGGCCGCCGTTGCGGCACAGGCGATCGAGGCGCAGCCGTCCTTCGGCTAGATCAGGCCATGAGAGGTCGTGTGGGACGCACCCGCCCGGACAGGCCCGGAGACAAACTGGCGACACGGCTTTCGCCGACAAGGGGTCTTCACCTCGGATCGCAATGACGCGCGCCAGCGCACAAACGGCGGTTGCCGATGGACAGCGGCCCTAGCCGTGATGTCGTTTCGACGTGACCGACTCGGGTGGGGCTGAGGCCTCTGCCGCGGGCTGCCTTACCTCGCTCAGCAAGGCCCACGTTCGGGCCTTCTACGCCACCGCCGAGGGTCGCGATCGCTGCTGTCGTTTTCGGTCTCGCCCTTGGTGATCAACCCGTCCGGTCCCCGCCACCCGGAGCGGGGCGTTCGCGCGCCCCTCCCGCGTCAGGGATCGAGCCCGAGAGGGGCGAAACGGCGCAGCCGGTTCGAGCGCAGCCGACGAGCCCGGCCCGAAGGGCGACGCCCGGCCTTTCCTCACGGCGATTTCCGCAATTCGGTTACCGTACCTGCTCGATCAGCAAGCTCCCCATCGGCAACGCTCGAAGGAGCTCGGCTTCCGGCCGCGTGAGATCCAGCCAAGCCGTCCAATCGGCTCGCTCCAGCACCACGACTTGTCGATTGTGGATGGGCGCAACGTCCGGACCGGGCTCTGTAGTCAGGATCGTGAAGGCCTCGGGCGTATCGTTGTTCGCCGGTCGCCAGAGTCCTGCAAAGCAGAACCAGTCCTCGCCCGGCTTGGTGAAGCGCCATTTGGATTTCGGCGACTTGGTCCCGGTGAACTCGAAGAAGTGCCACGCCGGAACCAGACAGCGTCCTGTCTGGAATCGGCGGCCCTCCGAGCGGAAGTTGATCACCGGCGGCGCTTTGGGCCGTCCGGGCACGAAGCCCCATCGCAACTGGGCGAGCTCGACACCGTCGTCATGCCGTCGAATGACGGGCGCGATTTCGGTCGGCCAGATGTCGTCGCGCGGTTCCAGATTGGGGGCGGCGATCGGGAGGCGGAGCGGCAGCTTGATATGGCTAAACGCCTCGACTTAGGCGCTGTAGGCTACCCAGTTGCCGTAGTCATTGCACATCCGAAGATCAGGCCAGCCGCGCCGAGTCCTGCACCGGGATGATGGGCGTGGCGAGCCGCGCCAACGCCGCTCCGGCGATGATGATCGCGCCAATTCCAGCGAAGATTGGTTGCCACACGCCATGCGCGCCGCCGATATGCGAAAGGCCGAGCACGACGTGGTAGCCGGCGAAGGCGGCCGGCGCGGCGAACGCCACCGCGATGATGACGCGCAGCGCCGTCGAGCGGGTGGTCGCGAGAGTGAGCTGCGCGATGCCGAACGCCGCGAGGGCGGCGATCAGGCCGATAACGATCGCGCCCATAACGCCTGCGCCGGTCTCGTAGGCGAAGCGGCCGGCCGTGACGGCGATGAACAGCGGTAGGGCGAAGATCGCCATCTGGAACATGATCGCGATCAGGATGCCGATGCTGACTAGGCTGACGATGATCCCGAGCACCATGACTTCATCCTCCTCTCGTCGATTCTGCCGTTCTTGCTGCCGCTTGTCTCGCCGAAATTGCGGCGGCTCGTCGCAAAAGCGGCAACACGGAGAGCCGTGGATCCGACTCTGTGCAGAGCCGCTTCTGCGCGGACACTCCGGGCCGCCGGAGCGACCCGCGTCGCTCAACGCTCGAACGGATCATAGACATGGATGACGCTATCTGGGTCGCCGTCGAACTCGGCTGACAGCATCACGCCGTAGGTTTGCCCGGTGCGAAACAATGTAATGCAGACCATGAGGCTCTTGGCGAGGCTCCAGGCGTTGCGTTGTGCGAGGGAAAGCGACATCGGACCGGCTCCTGTCTGGGAGCGGGGACCGCCCCCGCTCGACAGGCGCCTGATGTGTCCGGCGCGGGGCCGCGATCACCCGGAGGCGAAGCCGCAGCGGCGGCACGCTTCGCGTAGCCGACCCCTTGCGGGTTGATCGAAGAAGGTCGCGCGCTGGACCAAGGATCAGCGCTGGCGAGAGAGGGGGACCCCGAGCGTGAGTGTGCCGATGACACTCCGCGCGTCATGCGTCCGCAACGCGGCCGTGATACCGTGCCAATAACGACGTTGCAGTCGAGGTCGGATTTCGGGAGTGGGTCAACTCAAGTCGAGGGGAGGACTGATGAAGATCGTTGGAGGGCAAGGCGCGACCCGTGTGGTCGCCTATCGCGGTGACGCCAGGACGCTGCTTGCGTTTGATCTCCTCACAGAGACGTCGCATGCCAACCTTGCGGGCTTCACGATTCAGATCGCGCCGCCCGGTAGCACCCCCTACTACCTGCAGAACAATCTGCGCTTCGAAGCCCCTGGCAATCACGCCCAGGATCCTCGGGAGTCGGCGTTCTCCACCATCAACGCGCCCATTCACAAATTCCGCTGGGTCCACGTTCCGGGATCAGTGCATCAAGGTCTCGACCCGGCCTTCGGCGAATACACCTACGCGGTGACGCCCCGATATTTCGACGCGAAAGGATCGATGAAGCCGCTTGATGCGAGCTTGACGGCCTCGGTGAACATCGAGGTGGGCCCTTTCGGGAAGGACAGTCTGGCAGTCGGCTTCACGCGCGGGTTCACGCAAAGCCAGGCATTCGTGCGGCATTTCGGGCTGGACGCCTCCATCCGCCCGAAAGATGCCGAGCTCCAGTTCGACACCTCAGCGATCTGCGGCTCGAATGCGCAAGGCGAGAAGTTCACTTACGAACAGCAATACGCTTGGTCAGGCTTCACGGCGCGGAAGCTCATCTTCGACACGCTGCGCGAGGTCGACGGCGATGATCACCTATCTGTCGACATCTTCGCCTACGACCTGAACGAGCCCGATCTGGTTGGATTGCTGCTGCAGCTCGGGGAGAAGAAGCGGGCGCGGGTCATCCTCGACAATGCCAGCCTTCACCACGATGCGAAGAAGCCGAAGCCGGAGGACCAGTTCGAGGATTTGTTCGCCGCGAAGGCTGGCCCCGGTCGAATCAAGCGCGGCCATTTTGCGCGCTACGCCCACGACAAGGTCTTTGTGGTGTCGCGAGACAACGAGCCGTTCAAGTTGCTGACCGGATCAACAAACTTCTCCGTCACGGGCATGTACGTGAATTCAAACCACGTCCTCGTCTTCACCGACGACGATGTAGCCAAAACGTACTCAGACGCCTTCAACGAGGCCTGGAACGACGGGGTGCATGCAGCTCCGTTCGCTCAGTCAGCGCTCGCGACTCAGCCATTCGAGTTTGAAGGCGCGCACCTTCCGAAGACGACGATCACCTTCTCGCCGCACGACGAGGCGCACGCGCGCCAAGTGCTCGGCGACATTGTCGCCCGCGTCAACGCGGAGGGGGATACGCCCCACGGATTGGGCAGCGTCCTATTCGCGGTGATGGAGATGGACGGCGCGCCCGACAACCCGGTCTATGAAGCGCTTAGCGCACTCCACGCGAGCCAATCGGTCTTCAGCTTCGGCATCTCCGACAACCCGCAAGGCATCGCGCTCTACCCGATCGGGGCGGCGACGGGCGTGATTGTCACCGGCAAGCCGATCAACACGCAGCTGCCCCCGCCCTTCAACCAGGTTCGGAACATCGGGGGCGTCGGGCATCAAGTGCATCACAAGTTCATCGTTTGCGGCTTCAATGGTCCCGATCCTGTCGTATATTGCGGGTCGTCCAACCTTGCGCTCGGCGGTGAGAAGGCAAACGGCGACAATCTTATCGCCATTCACGACGAGGACGTCGCGACGGTCTTCGCGATCGAGGCGCTAGGGCTGGTCGACCACTTTAACTTCCTGGATCGGACAGCAAGGGGTCCCAAGGCCAAGAGCGGTGCCAAGCCCGATGCGGTGAAGCAGCAGGCGGCGGTGTCCGCCGGCTGGTTCCTCGGAACCGACGATAGCTGGGCGCACAAGTTCTTCGATCCCCGTGACCTGCATTTCAAGGACCGGGAGCTCTTCGCCGGCTAGCCGGCCGCAGTGGCGGCGCTCACGCGCCGCCTCCCTTGCGGAAGTCGAACAGCGGGATGCCGAGCTTGCGGGCCTTGTCGGCGAGGTTGTCGGAGATGCCCGAGCCTGGGAAGACGATGACGCCGATCGGCATAACGTCGAGCAGTTGATCGTTGCGCCTGAACGGCGCGGCCTTGGCATGGCGGGTCCAGTCGGGCTTGAAGGCGATCTGAACGACCTTGCGAGCGTCGGCCCACTTGGCTGCGATCAGTTCCGCGCCCTTCGGGCTCCCGCCATGCAGCAGCACCATGTCGTCGTGCTTGCCGTGAACCTTGTCGAGCGCGGCCCAGATCGCTTGGTGGTCGTTGCAGTCCATGCCGCCGGTGAAGGCGATCTTGGCGCCCTTGGGGATCAGCACCTCGGTCTCGGCCCGGCGCTTGGCCGAGATGAAGTCGCGGCTGTCGATCATCGCCGCGGTCATGTGCTTGCGGTTGACCATCGAGCCGGTGTGGGGCTTCCAGGTCGAGCCCGTGTGCGCCTCGAAGAGCTCGGCGGCTTGGTCGCGCATGCCCTCATAGGTGTCGCGGCGGTCGATGCGGTCCTGCCCCTCCATGAGGAGGCGTTCGAGTTCGACCGACTTCACCTCCGAGCCGTCCTGCTCGCGCTGGCTGCGCTTCTGATCGTCCTCGTTATCGTCGAGGTCGCGTTGCGCCTTCTCGCCCATGCGGTTGAAGACGAGGACCGTCGACCAGAGGAGCTGTTCGAGGTCGCGTTCGAGCGGCGTGTCGGTGAAGGTCGAGACCAGCGCGTCGAAAACGTCGGCCAGCGCGCCGTGGACGGTGAGCGGTTCGGGCATAGGCCGCGGGTCGTGCTCGCCCCGGGCGGGGTGGAAGCCGTGCAGTTCCAGGCTCTCGACGATGTGGGCGGTGGGGCTGCTGGCGTGCGGGGGTTCGTAGTCGTGGCTGTCGCGGTCGGTCGCCATCGGGGTCGTCCTCTCGGGTTGGAAGCCGCGCCCATCGCGGCCTTCGTGGCGATCCGAAGCCGGGAGAGGGACGGGTTTGCACCGCCGCGTGGACACGCGAGCGGCCGAAGCGCAGCGGAGGACGGCGAAGGGCGGCTTTCTTGCCTCGCGAGGAATGGCGGCACAGCCGCCAGGGGAAGAAAGTCGACCGCAGCCGTTGCCGGCCCGGGCCGCTTCCGGCCGAAATCGCCCTCTCAGAAGGCCGTGGGCGGCGGCCTCTCGCCGGAACAGGACAGACGCGGTGACCATCCGCGCCGATCAACCACGAGACTCCCAAGCCCCCGTCAGCCCGCCATCGCTTCCCGGCGTCGATCAACCAAGAACCGCGCTACGTCCTCCGGTGCGAGCTGCGGTCCGATCGCCTCGATCAGCGCTTCCGGTCCCCGGCGCGTCAGGTCCTCGTTGAAGTCGCCCAGGGCCGGCAAGAGTTCGCGCAGCTCGATCCCGTGCAGCTCCTCTCGGTCGCGCAGTCGTTCCAGTGCATGTCGGCCGGCGCGGTCGTCGTCGACAGCGACGTACAGGCGCTGCAGCCCTGCCGGGAGCAGGAGTGCGGCGAGGTGGTTGGACGAGAGTGCGGCGACCATCGGCATGGTGGGTAGGACCGTGCGGAGCGACAGCATCGTCTCGAGGCCTTCGCCGGCGGCGAGCACATCGTGCGCCACACCGAACCTGACCCCGTTGCCGAGAAGGTGCCCCATGGCCTTCCGCGGTGTTGAGAGTCGCGCCTTCCTCGCGTGCGCCGGGTCGAGCCAGGTGCGATGCACGCCGGTGATGGTGCCCGCGAGGTCGGTGACGGCCGCCAGCAAGGCGGGTCGAGCGTCACGCGGTCCATGCTCCCCAGCCTGGTGGTAGCAGTTGGGGTGGAACCGGAGCGGCAGTGATCGAACATCGGCGGTGATGGCGCGCCCGAGCAGATAATCGTGCGCGAGCGTGCCCCGGATTGGGTGGCCCATGGCGTACAAGCGACGCGACGCTTCCGGCGACGATCTTGGCGCCGGGATCGGCTTCAGCGGTTCTGGCCTGGGCAGGCTGAGGAACAGGCGCGCTTCATCCATCGCCTCGACGACGGTGGCGAGGTTGCGGCTCAGGCGCACGATGTCGAGCAGGTCGCCATGTTCGCCGGTGGCGGCGTTCGGTCCACTTACCCGCCGCGCCCTTGCCGGACTCAGGTCCCCTCAGACGGACGTAGAGGCTGCGTCCCGCTGAGTTGGCGGCGTCGCCGACAAGCCAATAGGCCCCCTCGCGGCGACCGTTGGAGAGATAGTGCCGGCACACTGCCTCTGCGTCCGCAGCGAGGCGGCAAACCAGGTCCGATGCGGTGTTCGGCATCGTCGCCTCCCGAGACGAAGAAAGGGGGCCGCCGTTGCCGACGAGCCCCCAGGTTGGACGGGTGCGGTGGAGCTACTCGGCCGCGATCGCGTGGGGTTCGAAAGCGACCTCCTCATCTTCGGCGGGTTGCTCATCGTCGGCCATGGCCGGTTCGCCGCCGTCGACCGCCGTTTCTTCGACGGTCGTGGTGTCGGCAACGTCCGGCTCTGGCTCGATTACCTCGACAACGACGGGCAGCGCGCGACCGGGCGTGCGCAGCGGCTCGGGCAGCCAGCCGGACCCGGTCAGCATTACCTGTGCCTGTTCAGCCATCTCGCCCTTCTTGAGGTGCTCGATGCGATCGGCGTCGCGCTGCCCCCGGCCTTCCGCGACCGCTTGCAGGATACGCGCCTTGGTGACCCGGCCTAGATAGCCGTCCACCGTCGGCGTCCAGCCCTCAGCCGCCATGTCGAGATCGACCGCCTGCGCAAGTCGATCGGCATGGGCGAGCGCCCGAGGCCGACGGTTCCAGGCCTCGTGGACGGCGTTGACGCCCTGCGCGACGCAATGCGCGAACAGGGCGTGGCGGCTGTCGCCGTCCCAGCCCTGCAGCACGTCCCAGAGTTCGCCCGACTCCTTAGGCAGCGACGCGCGCCACGACTGGTGCCGCTCGTCGAACGCGCGGGCAAGCGCCGTGTCGTTCAGCCCCGGCGCCTGGCTCCCGAACTGGACGCTCTTCACGTCGAGTTCGAGGCAGGTGTCCGAGCGGTAGGTGTAGAACACGCTCAGCGCCAGCGCGTGCAAGGCGGCGAGGAAGGCGACGTCGGGCCGCTCGCCGAGCGCATGACGGAGGCTAAGCGTGCGGTGCGCAGTCAGTTCGGTCAGCAGCCGGTCGGACAGCGGCTTGATGCCGTCCTCTTCCTCCGGTTCGATCGGCTCACCTGGCCCGGCATAGACCGCCACGCCGTCGTGCTCGGCTTCCATCGGTGAAGCGTTTGCCGGGCTCGCGCCGCTTCCGATCTCCTCCTCCGGCTCCGGCTCGATCGGCAGCTCGTCCTCGGGCCGAACATAGCCACGGTCGATACGCAACGAGCCGTCGGGAGCGATGCTGACGAAAGCACCCGCGCGGGCGACCTCGTCGGCCTCAAAGCGCACGGGCCGAGCGGTGATCGCCTCGATGGCTGTCTCGATCTCGCCCATACGCCGGTCCTGCTCATCGGTCAGCTCCTCCGCCTCGGCCGACGCCGTCTCGATGTCGTCGGTCTCCTGCTGGAGCGCGGCGAGCGTCGCTTCCTCCTCGTCCGTCAGCGGCACGGTCTCGCCGCGGAGCTGGCGCAGGCCGTAGGTGTGACCGTAGGCGAAGTCGGGCGCGACCTCGACCCATTTCCAGCCCTCGGCCCGGAGATGTCAACGGCGGATGAATTCTCCCCAAATGTGGCGAACGAAAATTCCCCACTTCGTTGCGGTTTAGTCGCGTCCGTATCCGCGTGGCGGTTCGATGTCGGCGAGTTCGGATAGGTCGAGGTCGACGA
>JAABUK010000746.1_pt1 | contig 66377 bp, 63 predicted proteins | sample 5559141 | NCBI WGS metagenome assembly JAABUK01 (sample SAMN10711869, study PRJNA513367) | rock metagenome | isolation source: Antarctica rocks | place: Antarctica: Victoria Land, Pudding Butte nord | collected 2016-01-03 | reverse complement strand
CAAGGTGACCGACCTGGAGATGGCCGGCCTCAACATCACCAGCGACGCCTTTCATCCAGAGTGGAACTACACCATCGCACCAAAACCACCAGATTGAAGCGGATATTATTGGGCGTTGCCTTAGGGCTGCGATCACGAACGATGCGGCCCACTGTCGCGGGAATTTGGGGTCCCGCCATCGCCGCAGCCTGCAAGGGCCTCGTCCTGGGCGAGTCGCCGCAACTTTTCGAGCGAGATGGTGCGGCCGCCTTGCACTGACACCTCGACATGGCCGTGCCTGCCGCACAGCCGTTGCAGGTTGCTGCGTTCGACCTCTGCGGCGGCAGCGGACCGTGCGATCTTCTCGATCGGTCCTGGCGCCTGCGCCCCGATGCCTACGATCCTGAAGTAGGTCATTGTTCCCTCCGGTTACGTGCGGCTGTGCACATGAAGACGGGTGCGGCGGCGGCATCGCAGTGCTGCGCGACCTTCCCTGCCCGCGCCACCTGCAATGCGGGTCCGGGCAGACCGCGACCCGACGCGTTGGCACGATGAGACATGGGGCATGACGGGGCATGGCCAGCCCGCCTGGCGGTCAGATGGCCTGTGCGCGGCGCTTGGCGCGGGCCGACCGGCTGAAGGGCACCACGAGCAGCACGGCGCCGCCATCGTCGCGCACCTGCATCTCCCACCCGGCCCAGCTCCGCCGCCCGCCGATCCTGCGCTGACGGAGGTACTCCACGTCCTCCCGGGCCTCGTGCCGGGCTGCGGCCAGGTCCGGCAGCTCGGTTCCCTCGACGTCATCCATGAACCCGTCGTTGCTGAACAGGACGAAGTAGTAGCGGGGCATGGCTACCGGTTTCAGTTGCTTCCCCCCGGCCCGCTACCGGAGCAGCGCGGGGTTGGGCCGCAGCTAAGCCTGCCTGGGACCCGCTTGTCGCGGGGTGAAACGGGCGCCTTCGATACAGTTGCGAGAGACAGGCCTGCTTCGTACGGCAGTCGGTCGGCTATGGAACATCCAGGCCGGCAGGCGCGTGCCATAGAGGGCGGATTTGGCTTCCATGTGCTGACTCAGGGCGCTGCCGTCTCCGTGAGCGTGATTTTTGCGAGCGTCAGTTTCCGTGTTTTTATCCCAGTTGGCGATACTCTTGACCGGTGTAACGGCGTCGGGCGGGTAAGCGTGGCGCCTCCCGCCCGGACCTGGCGCGGTGGTGCGGCGGGTGGCGCTGCGCTTACCCACCCTACGCCCGGTGATCCGCGGCCGGGCAGGCATTTTGCCGATTGTTGTTGTAACAAGGGCAAGCTGCCCTGACCCTTACGTAGCCGTATCGTCGTTGCTACGGCTGGATTGCCGCAGCGCTGCGCGCCTCGCAATGACGGGGGAAAAATGGGCCTCGCAATGACGGGAAAGACGGTCGGAGCGGATGGGCAGGGGTGTCACGGGGCGCTCAAGGTGTCGAACACGTCGCCCACCGGGGCGCGGCCCAGGATGTGCGTGCGGTGCCAGAGCGCGTAGAATAGCAGCGTCCAGGCCGCGAAGCCCTCATGGCGTCCTGACCCGGCGGTACGGAACAGCGCAGCTACGCGCTCGGGCTCCGCAATCTCTGCAACGCCGGGCTGGGCGGCCACCAGAGGGCCAAGTCGCGCGCCCTGGTGGCCGATCCAGGCACCGACCGGCACCGTGAAGCCTTGTTTCGGCGCGAAGGGGCGGGCCGCGGGCATGGCGCGGGACAGCCATTGGCGGAGCAGCCACTTGCCGCGGCCGTCGCGGACCTTCATCGCGTCCGGCAGGCGGAAGGCGGCGGCGGTGACGGCGGAGTCCAGGAGGGGGGTGCGGCCCTCGACGCCGTGCGCCATCAGGCAGCGGTCTAGTTTCAATAAGAGGTCGTGGGGAAGCCAGTCGGCGACGTCGGTGGCCTGGGCCATCTGCAGGCGGGTGCGGCCGGGGCGGGCGGCGCCGGCTTCGGCTGCCGCCAGGCCGTCGCGCCAGCCCTGGGGACGGGCGCGCAGCACGTCCGGCTTGTCGAAGGCGCCGCGGCTGCGCATCACCCGGCCACCCTGCCACCACGGGCGCATGGCGCTGCGGTAGCGGCCGTAGCCGCCGAACACCTCGTCGCCGCCTTCGCCGCAGAGGACGACCTTGACGTCCTGGCGGGCGCGGCGGGCGAGGAACCAGGAGGGGATGATGGCATAGTCGGCGGCGGGGTCGTCCATGGCGGCGACGATCTCCGGCAGGTGGCGCCAGACCATCGCTTCGGTGATCTCCAGGGTTTCGTGGTGCGCTCCGGCGGCGCGGGCCACGGCGGCGGCGTGGTCGCGCTCGTCGGCGGCGCCTGGGGCGTCGAAGCCGGCGGTGTAGGCGAGGACGGGGGTGCTGTTCAGCCGGGCCATGCAGGCGAGGACGGCGGCGCTGTCCACGCCGCCGGAGAGGAACATGCCGTAGGGGACGTCGCTGCGCTGGTGCAGGTCCACGCTTTCCATGAGGGCCTGGTCCAGGCGGGCCAGGGCGGCGTCCTCGGTGATGGATTCGGGGCCGCCGTCGGGCAGGGCCGGGGCGCGGTGGCGGTCTAGGATGTGGCCGTCGGCGACTTGGAGGGTTTCGCCGGGCAGGACGCGCTGGATGCCGGCGAAGATGGTGTCGGCGCCGGAGGTGAATTGCAGTTGCAGCAGCTCTTCGCGCGCGGCGGGGCGCAGAGTGCGGCGGACCAGGCCGGCGGCGAGCAGGGCTTGGGGTTCGGAGGCGAAGGCTAGGCCGCCCTGGATGGGGGCGGTGTAGAGCGGCTTGATGCCGAAGGGGTCGCGGGTCAGGGTCACGCTGCGCTGGGCGCGCTCGTGGATGGCGATGGCGAACATGCCGCGGAGGTGGGCGGCGTAGGCGGGGCCGTCGCGGAGCCAGAGGTGCAGGGGCGGCTCGCAGTCGCTGCCGGTGACGAAGCGGGCGCCGGGCAGGCCGGCGCGTAGGGCGGGGTCGTTGTAGATCTCGCCGTTGGCGACCAGGGCGGCCGGGCCGGCATAGAGGGGCTGGTCGCCGCCGGCGATGTCCACGATGGCGAGGCGGGTCTGCACCAGGGCGATGCGGCCGACCGCGGCCTGGCCGGTGCCGTCGGGGCCTCGGTGGGCCAGGGCGGCGGTCAGCGCGGCGAGGGTGGCGGGGCTGGGCGGGGGGCTGCCCGGCGACATGGCCAGGCCGGCGATGCCGCACATCAAGCTTGCTCCATTTGGGCCAGGGCGGCGTGCCAGCGCTGGAGGACTGGGGTGGGCTGGTGCGCGGCCTCGTAGCAGGCGCGGCCGGCGGCGGCGAGACGGGCGGCCAGGGCGGGGTCTTGCAGGATGGTGTCTATGGCTTGGGCTAGGCGGGTTGGGTCGTCATGCGGGACGAGGAGGCCGGTGGTGCCGTTGGCGATCAGCTCGGTTGGGCCGGCGGCGTCGGCGGCGACGACGGGGCGGGCGGCGGAGAAGGCTTCCAGCACGACGTTGCCCAGGGGTTCGTGGCGGCTGGGACAGGCCAGGACGGTGCAGGCGGCGAGCAGGGCGGCCTGGTCGGTGCGCCAGCCCAGCAGGTGCAGGCGGTCGGCTACGCCCTCCTGGGAGGCGAGGGCTTGGAGGGCGGGGCGCTCTGGCCCGTCGCCGGCGATGACGGCGTGGACGCCGGGCAGCAGCGGCAGGGCGCGGATCAGGATGTCGAATGCCTTGTTGCGGTGGAGGCGGCCCAGCGCGAGCACGACGGGGGCGCCGGGGGGGGTTGGTAGGACGGCGGGTGCGGCGCCGCGCAGGTCGGGGGAGAAATTTGGCAGGTGATGGACCCTTGCGGCGGGCCAGCCCTGGGCGATGATCCAGTCGGTGATGCCACGGGTGTTGCCGATCAGGTGGTCGCAGCGACGATAATAGCGCAGGTCGTAGTAGCCGCCCAGCCGGCCGGCCAGGACCCAGGGGCCGCGGGGCGCCATGCGCGCGGCTCGGTTCATCCAGGCGACGGCGACTCGGGGGGCGAAGCGGCGCAGCGCGGCGCGCAGGCGGGGGCGGGTCAGGAGGTCGAGCGCGCCGCCGAAGCCGAGCTGGATTGGCGGCAGGCCGGCGGCGGAGAGCCGGGCTGCGCGGGCGGGATCGCGCCGGATCAGGGGCAGCACGGTTTCGCCGGACGCTTGCTGGGCGATGGTTAGGCGCTCGAAGAACAGCTCGGCGCCGCCGGCTGGGGCGCCGGCCATGATGTGGGCGATCCTCACGGACGCGCCGGGTCCAGGAGGGCGAGGGCGGCGGCGACTGCGGCCTGCAGCGGGAGGGCGACGATGGGGGCGGCGCCGGCGGGGCCTGGCGCCAGGACTGCGGCGGTGCGGCGGCCGGAGGGGGCATACTCGCTGGCCGGGGTCGGGCCGAACAGGCCGAGGGTCGGGGTGCCGGCGGCGGCGGCGAGGTGCATCAGGCCGGAGTCGTTGCCGATGAATAAGGCGCAGCGGGTTAGGCAGGCCGAGGCTTCGGGGAGGGTCAATTGGCCGGTCAGGTCCACGGCGTCCGGCAAGGCGGCTAGGACGGGGGCGGCCATCGCTGCCTCGGCGGGGCCGGGGCCGGCGAAGACGACTGGGCGGGCGCCGGGGAGCGCTTGGTCGCGGATGGCCTGGAAGAGCGCTGCGAAGCGGTCGGGGGGCCAGGCCTTGCCGGACCAGTTCGCCGTGGGGCCTAGGCCGATCAGCGGGCCGGGGGGCAGCAGGGTGGCGGCCCTGGCTTGGTCTTCGGGTGCGGTCCAGGAGGCTGGGGGGGGCGGTGGGGATAGGCTCAGGGCGCGGGCGAGGTGCGCCAGCTTGTGGCCGGGTCGGCGGCCACCGCGGAGGATCGCCCGGCGCCGGGCCAGGAGCAGGTAGGACAGGGCGGAGCCGCGCAGGTCCACCACCAGGTCCCAGACGGTGCCGGCGACCTGGCGCCAGAGGGTGAGCCAGTGCAGGTCGCCTCGGCGCTTGTCCATTATCAGCGTCCGATCGCGCCGGGGCATGCGGTCGAAGACTCCGGCGGCGGCCGGGCCGCAGGCGACGGTGATGTGCGCGTCGGGGTATTGCCGCAGCAGGTGGTCGAGCAGGCCGGTGGAGAGGACGGCGTCGCCGACCCGGGTCGCGGTGATGAACAGGATACGCATCTGGCGGGCGCTGTAGCACGGTCGCGGCGGCGGTGCGCGGCTTGAGAACGCGCTGGCGGCGCCCCACGTCCGGCGGCATGGCAAAGATCGTTCCAAAAATTGTTCCGTTGGCCGGCCGCTCGGTCCTGCAAGTGACCGGGGCGGATCGGGTGTCGTTCCTGCAAGGATTGGTGTCGAACGACGTGACGGAGGCGGCGCCGGGTCGCGCGGTTTGGGCGGCGCTGCTGACGCCGCAGGGCAAGTGGCTGGCGGACTTCTTTATCTTCGCGGACGGCGACCGACTGCTGCTGGACTGCGAGGCGGCGCAGGCGGGGATGCTGGCGCAGAAGCTGACGCGGTTCCGGCTGCGGGCGGATGTTCAGGTGCAGCCGGCGGACTTGGTGGTCCATGCGGCTTGGGACGGGGACCCGGGTGCGATGCTGCAGGCACCTGATCCGCGGTTGGATGATGCTGGGTGGCGGGTGCTGTCGGCGGAGGCGTTGCCGGCGACTGCCAGTTTTGAGGAGTGGGACAGGCGCCGGTTGGAGTTGGGTTTGCCGGACGGGTCACGCGATATGGAGGCGGAGAAGACGACCTTGCTGGAAGCCGGGTTCGACGAGCTGCATGGGTTGTCCTGGACCAAGGGCTGCTACATGGGCCAGGAATTGACGGCGCGGACCAAGTATCGCGGGCTGCTGAAGCGGCGGCTGGTGCCGGTGCGGGTGGAGGGTGCCCTGCCCTCCCCTGGCAGTCCGGTGCTGCGCGGCGGGGTGGAGGTTGGTGCGATGCGGTCTGGGCGGGGTGACCTTGGGCTGGCGCTGCTGCGGTTGGATGCGTTTGGCGATGCGCTGGCCTGCGGCGGGGCGGTGCTGCGCGTGGTTGCTCCCGGGTGGATGGCGTTGGAGCCGGTTCGGTTGGCGCAGCAGCCGGCGTAGCTGGGGTGGGCTGCCGCGGAGGCGGGCATGGGACCGGCGCTGGGGCTGTGGGCGTCGTGGTGCAGGTTATTGCAGTGGGCTTGAGTTCTCACCTGATACTATCAAAACCCATCGTCACTAGAGCATGTTTGGTGCAAGTGGAGACACCAAACACGCTCTAGCCTATGTTTTGGCGAGCACTTGTCCGGCCCAAACGAAGCCGTTTGATCCGGACATGCTCTAGGCGTGCGGCGCCGCGGCATGGGGAAGCCGAGCATGTAGCCTGTGCGGCTCTGGATTGCCGCGGCGCTGGGCGCCTCGCAATGACTGTGGAGAGCGGTTAAACCAAATGGCCGTTGGCACCGTGCCAACCCTCCACGAGTTCTGACGGGTTGCGGACTATCGGGCGTAGGTTGGGTCGGCGAGGCGCCGTGAACTTGGATGCGGCGCTGCATTGCGGCGGGTGGCGCTGCGCTTACCCGCCCTACGCCGTAGCTGTGTGGCCGGCCTGGGAATGACGAGGTTAGGGTGGGCGGTGGATCGGCTTGGACGGGGACCAGTCCAGGCGGCGGCCTAGCCAGGGGGGCCGCGGGAGGGTGGCATGATCGGCTGCTAGGGACGAGACCTGGGCCAGTATGTCAGGCGGGAATGGAGTTACGCGCCGGGTGTCTAGGCTGACGTGCAGCAGCATGACTTCTTGGAAGGCTACTGGCTCATTGGCCCGGTGCATCTCGTGGGCGAGGTGGATCCGTTTGGCGTCTGTCGCGATGAGTTGGGACCGGACACTGACCTGGTCGCCTAGCAGCAACTCAGCGCGATAGAGGATGTGGGTTTCTGCGGCAAAGACGCTGGTGCGGGAAGCCCGGCGGTGTGCGGCGCCTAGGCTGACGGCCTCGCAGATCAGGTCGGTCGCGCCGTCGAAGACCAGGACGTAGTAGGCCAGATTCATGTGGCCGTTGTCGTCTATCCACTCTGGACGGACGGTTGCGGAGTAGTTCCGTGACAGTGATGGCCCGGTCGTCATAGGACCGGGCCATCGGGCAGGCTTGGGGGCGGGTTAGGCCTGATCGAAGCCGCCGCCGCCGCTGTCGAAGCCGCCGCCGGAGTCGCCTGCGCCGCCGAACGGGTCGCTGCCGCCTTGGTCGTAGCTGGCATCCTGGCTGAAGCCGGAGTCGTTGCCGCCGCCGAAGTCCTTGTCGGCTCCGCCGCCGGCGAAGGGGTCAGCGCCGCCGGCCGCACCGCCGAGGAAGCCGCCGGAGGTGTCGTTGACCGGGCTGACGCCGGCGCCATCCCAGGGGCTACCGGAGTCCGCCGTGTTGGTGCCGCCGCCGAACAGGCCGCCACCTCCGTGGTTGCCGCTGAATGCGCCCATCAGGGCGTTGCCGACCACCATGCCGCCGGCGACGCCGGCCGCCGTGGTCAGGGCCGAGCCCAAGAAGCCGGAGCCGCCGCCGCGTTGGAACATGCCGGGCTGGTAGTTCGGCGGATACTGCGGCTGGGGCGGGGGCGAGGTGGGCTGGAAGCCGCCGCCGTAGCCTTGCTGGCCCATGCCGCGCTGCGGCTGGGACGAGCCGCCGCCGAAGATGCTGCTGAGGAAGCCGCCCTTTTGCTGGGCGCCGCCCTGCTGCTGCTGTTGCTGCATGGCTTGCTGCGTCTGCTGCAGCTCCCATTGCAGGCGGCGGATCTGGTTCTGGGATTCGGCGAGCGCGCCCTCCTGGACCAGCGCGGTCTGGGTGATGCGGTAGCGGGCGTCGGGAAATTGCTGGAACTGCTGGGCGATGAAGGCGTCGGCGTCGCGGTCAATCGGCGGCAGTTGCTGCGCGGACTGCGGCACGCTGCCTCCGGTGAAGCCACCTCCCTGCTGCGCGCCGGCGACGCGAGCGATGTAGCGGGCGATGAGGTCGCGTTCTTCGTTGGTCATGGTGGTGATCCACGAGGTTTGTTGCGTGGAGCGACGTGGCGCGGGCGCAACTCTGCTTCAAGTAGGGAGGTGCAGACGGCGCCACTCGATCAGGGGGCAGCGATCGGCGACGACGCGGAGGCCGGCGGCGTGGGCGGCTGCTTCGGCGGCCGGGTTGGTGACGCCGAGCTGGAGCCAGATGGTGCGGGCGTGCAGGCGGATGGCTTCGGCGACGATGGGGGGGACTTGGTCCGGGGCGCGGAAGACGTCCACCATGTCGAGCGGGCCGGCTTCGTCCAGGGTGGCCACGACGGGGCGGCCGTGCAGGGTTTGGCCGGCTAGGCCGGGGTTGACGCCGATGATGTCGAAGCCTCGGGCGGCGAGGAAGGCGAAGACGTAGTTGCTGGCGCGGCTGGAGTTGCTGGAGGCGCCGACGACGGCGATGCGGCGGGTGGTGGTGAGGATTTCTTGGATTGGGTCGGTCATAGCGGGGGGGCCGTGCGCTTGGGGATGGCGGCGCCTTCGGTGGTGTTGGTGTTGCTGCCGGCGCCACCGGCTCCACCCTCGGTGCCGGGCTGGCCCGGGCCGGCGCCGTTACCGCCGGCTCGCCCTACTCCGCCCGCGGTGCCGGGGCTGCCGGGCTGACCCAGGGGCGGCGATCCGGTGCCGGATTGTGCGTGGGCTTGATGGGGTCCGCCTGACGAAAGGTTGGCGACCCACGGCAATAGCAGCAGCACACGACGACGCGGCATGAACTCCCCTTTCAGTGTCGGTGATGCGGGAACGCATGGGGAGCGTGATCGCTTCATTGCGAGCCGCTTTGGGAAGGGTGCTGAACCCGCGGTGATCGGTGTCATTTCGGGTTGTCACTACAGCTCGGCAGTGACGGGACTGCCGGATAGGCGTTGGCAGCCCGTGGTTTGCTGGGATGCCGCTCCGGGACGTTGCGCGGCGATAGGGAGCAATAGCCTGGTCTGGATGTCTGCCTTGTGCAGGGGGGAGCGGTCCTGGCCATGTAAGATGGCGCAATATCGTCAGCAGCGTCCCCTTGTTTTCGGATGAAAGCCAGGTCAGCGACGGGACGGTCGCAACGGTGCGACGAGTGGTGGCCGCCACCCAACGGCTGTCATGGCAATGTCGGCGAGCAGCATTTCGATAGTGATGCCGACGGCCGCATCGTGCGTGCTGGCGTCCGCGGCGTCGGTTTTGAGATGCTGGAACACAGGCGTCCTCCCCTTTGGATGGGAGGTTTACCCCTGCCGACCGAGTGCGCAATGGGGGGCGGGTCAGGCGCCGTTGATCATGGCGAACAGCTTGGCGTGGTCGCCCCGGGCTTCGGCGTTGCGTTGCGGCTTCACGCGCTCGACCAGGATTTCAGGCGCGGCGTCGTCGGCCGCGAACAACGTCATGCTCTCGCGGATGAACTCGTCGAGCGGCATGGCGCGGGGGTTGTCGCGCTGGCCCGGCGTGAGGTCGGTGGCAACCAGGGGCGGCGCCAGCTCGATCATCTGAACCGGGGTGCCGCGCAACTGGTGGCGCATCGCCTGCGTCCAGGAGTGCATTGCGGCCTTGGTGGCGCCGTAGGTCGGCGTGTCGGCCCGCGGCACGAAGGCAAGGCCGGAGGTCACGTTGACGATGGCGGCGCGGGTCTGCCGGCGTAGGTGCGGCAACAGAATGGTGGCCAGGCGGATGGGGGCGAGAAGGTTGATGGCGATGGTCGCCTCGGACACCGTCATGTCGAACGGTTCGGCCAGCGCGTCCTCGGTCTGCATGATGCCGGCGTTGTTGATCAGCACGTTGAGCGCCGGGTGGTCCTGGGCGACGCGGGCGGCGAAGGCATGCACGGCAGCGGAGTCGGCGACGTCGAGTACGGCGATCGTCATTCCGGGGTTCGCGGCTGCGATGGCCTGCAGAGGTTCGCGGCGGCGCCCGGCGATGATCACCTGGTTTCCCAGCGCGTGAAACGCCTCGGCCAGGCCGCGCCCGATGCCCGAGCCGCCGCCGGTCACGAGGATGGTGTTGCCAGTCATGTGCATCATGCGTCTCCTGTTGCTGGGGTTGAGATGGGGGCGGGACTGCGGGGCCGCTTACCGGAAGCGCCGGATTTCTTGCCTGATCCTCCGGCGCAGGCTGGTGTGTGGTCCCAGGTGCGCCAAGATGGAGGGCATGAGCGATACCCTGCGTGATGCCGTCCGCCGCTATGCCGGTGCACATGCCAATGATGACGGGATCGTGGCGACGCCGCTGCCGGGTCTGGGCATGATGCGGATGGAGGCGCCGACCGGGTTCTCGAAGATGATCTACCGGCCGCTGGTATGTCTGGTGCTTGGGGGCGAGAAGCAGGTAACGGTGGTGACGGAGACGCACGTGTTCGCGGCCGGGCAGTCGGCCCTGGTCAGCGCCGACGTGCCTGTGGTCAGCCGAGTGACGCGGGCCAGCCGGGGGGAGCCGTATCTGGCGGTGGCCGTGGATCTGGACCCCGCGGTCCTGCTCGACTTGGCTGGGGCGGTGCCAGGCGTTGCTGGGCCGTCACCCGGGCCTGTGCTGGTGGACGAGACGGATGCGGCGGTGGCGGATTGCGTGCTGCGGCTGGTGCGCCTGCTGGATCGTCCGGAGGCGATGGCGGCGTTGCGCGAACCCATCGGGCGGGAGATGCACTACTGGCTGCTGGTTGGCCGGCACGGGGCGGCGGTGCAGGGTTTGACGCACCTGGACGGGGTGGGGCCGCGGATCGCCCGGGCAGTCGCGATGTTGCGGCAGGGATTTGACCAGCCCTTGAGGGTGGAGGACCTGGCGGCCGTGGCAGGGATGAGCGCGTCCACATTCCACCTGCATTTCCGGGCAGTGACGTCGGTATCGCCCTTGCAGTTCCAGAAGCAGCTTCGGTTGATCGAGGCCCGGCGGCTTTTGCTGGCGGAGGGGACAGCGGCCGGTCGAGCGGCGTATGCGGTGGGATATGAGAGCGTGCCGCAGTTCACGCGGGAGTATGCTCGGATGTTTGGGATGCCGCCGGGCCGGGATGCGCGGGGACGACGGGCGGCGTAGGGACTGCCGGTCTGGAAGGAGGGTTTCCGTACAGTGGCCACGATGCCCGGCGGTGGGCTGGCCACGCAAATCCAGCAGTTGGCCCAATGGCCGCGAAGCTGTGCAGAATGGCCATTTCTTTGCGAAGCACGCGGCTTGTTTGCAGCGCTGGTCCCGATTTCCAACAAAATCAGAGTTCCCTTCACCACGCGCCAGATGTGCCGGGTGGCGAAGTGTCAAAAGACATTGCGGATGCCCGGACCGTGGCAGCGTACACGCCGCTCATGGATTGAGCTTCTGCCGCAGGTTGGCCATCTGGCACCCCGGCATCTTGATCGGCAGCTAAGCAAGCTTGCGCGGCCTGTCACACAGATGGCCTGGGGCCGTACCAGGCCGCGCAGGCTTGCTTAGCTTGTCATCTGTGCGCAAACCTTCAGAGGTTTGCTTAGGGCCAGGAGTGTCCGAAGCCTGACCGGACACCCCGGACCTGTCCGCCAATGCCGATACAGGCAGGAGAAGCGGACACGCTCGTCCCGGACGGGACTATGGATAGAGGCTGCCCTGGCAAGGCTAGACATCGAATGGTCTGCTCTGCATTCCGCAGCCAGCCGTCTATGGAACAAGATATTAGTTGTTGCAATTTGAGACGCTTGTCTATTCCGCAACCGTGTCACGGATACAGATGCGTTCCTTGAAAGCCTTCCGGCCATGAAGCCGGATGCCTCCCTCGCGTTGAACGCCGACGTTCGACTTGAGATGCGGCTGGCCAGGACGCCGCCTTCCCCTTCCGGGACCACCCCACTATGGTGCGCCGCCACACTGCAGGACCCACCTCCGCCCGATGCCGGACACGATGCCCGTTGCCAAGCCGCCAAGCTTCCAGGAGTTGATCCTGCGCCTGCACGCCTTCTGGGGGCGGCAGGGCTGCGTCATCCTGCAGCCGTACGATGTGGAGATGGGGGCGGGGACGTTTCATCCGGCGACGACGCTGCGGGCGCTCGGGCCGAAGCCTTGGCGGGCAGCCTATGTGCAGCCGAGCCGGCGGCCGACGGATGGGCGGTATGGGGAAAACCCGAACCGGTTGGGGCATTACTACCAGTATCAGGCGATTCTGAAGCCTAGCCCGCCGGACTGCCAGGCGCTGCTGCTGGACAGCTACCGGGCGATCGGGATTGACCCGCTGCTGCATGACATACGCTTTGTCGAGGACGATTGGGAAAGCCCGACGCTGGGGGCCTGGGGCCTGGGGTGGGAGGTGTGGTGCGACGGGATGGAGGTGACGCAGTTCACCTACTTCCAGCAGGTCGGCGGCATCGCCGTGGCTGCGCCGAGCGCCGAGTTCACCTATGGGTTGGAACGCCTGGCGATGTATGTGCAGGGCGTTGAGAACGTCTATGACCTGGACTTCAACGGGGCCGGGGTGAGCTATGGCGACGTGTTCCTGCGAAGCGAGCGGGAGTATAGCGCCTATAGTTTCGAGCGGGCGGATACCGCCTTGTTGTCGCGGCATTTTGCGGATGCGGAGATGGAGTGCTCGGCGCTGCTGGCGGCCGGGCTGGCGTTGCCGGCGTATGACCAGTGCATCAAGGCGAGCCACCTGTTCAACCTGCTGGATGCACGCGGCGTGATTTCGGTGACGGAGCGGGCGTCCTACATCGGCCGGGTGCGGACGCTGGCGAAGGGGTGTTGCGAGGGGTACTTGGCTGGGGATAGCCCGGTTGTCCCGGCTGGAGCCGGGCCGCAGGTTGTCCCGGCTGGGAACGCGAGGTAGTTTGGGCTGCATGTTCGTTCCGCTCATGCCAGGCAAATTTCAGGCGACATTGTAGCCATGCCGGAGCTGCTGCTGGAGCTGTTCAGCGAGGAAATTCCCGCCCGGATGCAGGCGCGCGCCGCCGACGACCTGGCGCGGCTGCTGACGGATGCGCTTGCGGCGCTGAAGCCGGAGGGGGTGCAGACCTTCTATGGGCCGCGGCGGATCGCGTTGGTTGCCGACGTGCAGCCCTCCCTGCCCGCGAGCAGCGTCGTGGAGCGGGGTCCGCGGGCGTCGGCGCCGGAGGCTGCGCTGGCCGGGTTCCTGCGCAAGCATGGCGCTACGCGGGATCAGGTGGCGCAGGAGGGCGATTACTGGGTGCTGACGAAGGCCAGCCCGGCGGTCGAGGCTGCGTCGCTGGTCGCCGACGTGATGCCCCCGCTACTGCGGCGGTTTCCCTGGCCGAAGTCCATGCGCTGGGGCGGCGGTAGCGGATTCACCTGGGTGCGGCCGCTGCGGCGCATCCTGTGCCTGCTAGATGGCCAGGTGGTGCCGTTTGGCCTCGCGGAGGGCGGGGATGACGGGCATGGGCTGCGGTCATCCGATGAGACGGAGGGGCACCGCTTCCATGCTCCGGGCGCCTTCATGGTGTCGTCTTTCAGCGAATGGCATGACGGCCTGCGGGCGCGCCGGGTGATCCCCGCCGCTGGTGAGCGGCGCCGGCTGGTGCAGGAGGGGGTGGCCGCTCTGGCCGCGGCGGAGGGGTTGCAGGTCGTGGCCGATGACGGGCTGCTGGATGAAGTGGCCGGGCTGGTGGAATGGCCGGTGCCGCTGCTGGGGCGGATAGACGACGGCTACATGGACCTGCCGGTTGAGGTGATGCAGGTCAGCATGCGGGTGAACCAGCGGTACTTTGCGCTGCGCGGCGCAGACGGCTCGGCGGCGCCGCGGTTTGCGTTTGCTGCCAACATCGAGGCGGTGGACGGCGGTGCGGCCATCGTCGCGGGGAACGAGCGCGTGCTGCGGGCGCGGTTCAGCGATGCACGACATTTCTGGGACTTGGACCGGCGCACGAAGCTGGCGGACCGGGTGGCGGCGCTGGATGGGGTTACGTTCCATGCCAAGCTGGGCAGCCAAGGGGCACGGTTGCGGCGAGTCGTGGCGCTGGCGCGGCAGGTCGCGCCGCATGTCGGCGCCGATCCGGACCTGGCTGCGCGGGCCGCGCTGTTGGCCAAGGCGGACCTGACGACCGGCATGGTCGGCGAGTTCCCGGAGCTGCAGGGGGTCATGGGAGGCTACTATGCCCGGCACGACGGGGAGGATGCCCGGGTGGCGAATGCCGTACGGGACCATTATGCGCCGAAGGGGCCGGGCGACCCGGTGCCGTCCGAGCCGGTCACGGTTGCCGTGGCGCTGGCGGACAAGCTGGATCAGTTGGCGGCGTTCTTCGCGGTGGGCGAGGTGCCGACCGGGTCAGGTGATCCCTATGCGCTGCGCCGGGCTGCGCTGGGGGTCATACGCATCCTGCGGGAGAACCGGCTGCGGCTGCCGCTGCGGGCGGTGTTCGATGCGGCCGGGCACGGGCTGCCGGCGCCGGTGCCGGCGGTTGCGCTGCTTGCGTTCATCGCGGACCGGCTGCGGGTGCAGTTGCGGGCGGAGGGGGCACGGCATGACGTGCTTGCGGCCGTGTTCGCTGCCGGGGCGGATGACGATATCACGCGGCTGCTGGCGCGCACCGACGCCGTTGCTGCGTTTCTGGCCACGCCGGATGGCGCCAACCTGCTGACGGCCAGCCGGCGGGCGGCCAACATCCTGCGGATCGAGAACAAGCGGGACGGCCCCCATGCCGGGCCGCCTGATACGGCGCTGCTGCAGCAGGCGGAGGAGCAGGCGCTGTCGGCGGCGCTGGACGCTGCGGAGCCGGCGGTGGAAACCAGCATTGCCGCCGAACGCTATGCCGATGCAATGACGGCTCTTGCTGCACTGCGTCAAAATCTTGACGCATTTTTCGATCAGGTAACGGTCAACGCGCCGGACCCGGCGCTGCGGCGGAACCGTTTGCTGCTGCTTGCCCGCGTGCCCGTTGCGATGGGCCGCGCTGCCGACTTCTCCCAGATTGAAGGCCAGGAAACATGACCAAGTGGGTTTACAGCTTTGGCGCCGGACACGACGAGGGCCGGGCGGATATGCGGAACCTCTTGGGCGGCAAGGGTGCCAACCTGGCGGAGATGGCCACCATCGGCCTGCCGGTGCCGCCGGGTTTCACGATCACGACCGAGCTGTGCACAGCGTATTATGACAACGACCGCAAGTATCCCGGTGATTTGGATGCGCAGGTCCGTGCCGCGCTGGCGCTGGTCGAGGGGGCCGTCGGGCTGAAGTTCGGTGACGCGGCCCGGCCGTTGCTGGTCAGCGTGCGGTCCGGCGCGCGGGTGTCCATGCCGGGGATGATGGACACGGTGCTGAACTTGGGGCTGAACGACGAGACGGTGCGCGGGCTGGAGGCGGCCAGCGGAGATCCCCGGTTTGCCTGGGACAGCTATCGCCGGTTTATCCAGATGTATGGGTCGGTCGTGCTGGGCGTGGACCACCACCGGTTCGAGGAGATCATCGAGAACGCCAAGCTGGATGCGGGCGTGATCGAGGATACGGCGCTGTCGCCGGCGCATTGGCAGGCGGTGGTTGCCGAATACAAGGAGATGGTGGCGAAGGAGCGCGGGGCGCCCTTCCCTATGGACCCTTGGGAGCAGCTTTGGGGCGCCATCGGCGCGGTGTTCGGGTCCTGGATGAACCCGCGCGCCAACACGTATCGCCGGCTGCACGACATTCCCGCGACCTGGGGCACTGCCGTCAACGTGCAGGCGATGGTGTTCGGCAACATGGGGCAGGATTGCGCCACCGGCGTGTGCTTCACCCGTGATCCCAGCACGGGCGAGAACATCTTCTACGGCGAGTTCCTGGTGAATGCGCAGGGCGAGGATGTGGTGGCGGGGATACGGACGCCGCAGCCGTTGTCCAAGCTGCGGGCGCACCCCGGCGAGGTCAGCATGGAGGAGGCGCTGCCCAGCGCCTATGACGACCTGGTGCGCGTGCGGGAAAAGCTGGAACACCATTACCTCGACATGCAGGACATCGAGTTCACGGTGCAGCAGAACAAGCTGTATATGCTGCAAACCCGCAGCGGGAAGCGGACGGCTGCGGCGAGCCTGCGGATTGCGGTGGAGATGGCGGAGGCCGGGCTGATTGACCGGCGGGAGGCGGTGAAGCGGGTCAACCCGGCATCGCTCGATCAGCTGCTGCATCCGACGCTGGACCCCAAGGCCGTGCGTACCCTGTTCGGCAAGGGGCTGCCGGCCAGTCCTGGGGCGGCTTCGGGGGTTGCGGTGTTCAACTCGGACGAGGCGGAGATGCGCTCGGGCAAGGGTGAGTCGGTGGTGCTGGTACGCATCGAGACGAGTCCAGAGGACATACACGGGATGCATGCCGCGCGCGGCATCCTGACGACACGCGGCGGCATGACGAGCCATGCTGCGGTGGTTGCGCGCGGGATGGGCCGGCCCTGCGTGGCGGGAGCGGGCGGGATCAGCGTGGATTATGGGGCGCAGACCCTGTCGGCCGGGGGGAAGACCATACGCGCTGGGGAGATGATCACTCTGGACGGGGCGACGGGCGAGGTGTTCTCCGGTTCGGTGGCGATGGTCGAGCCGAAGATGTCCGGCGACTTTGCTACGCTGATGGGCTGGGCCGACGAGGTGCGCCGGTTGGGCGTGCGGACCAATGCCGAGACGCCGCTGGATGCCGAGACTGCGCGCAAGTTCGGGGCGGAGGGCATTGGGCTGTGCCGGACGGAGCATATGTTCTTTGCGCCGGAGCGGATTGGCGCGGTGCGGCAGATGATCATGGCGGACGATTTGAGCGGACGCCGGGCGGCGCTGGACAAGTTGCTGCCGTTCCAGCGCGGGGACTTCATTGACCTGTTCCGGATCATGCATGGGCTGCCGGTGACGATCCGGCTGCTGGATCCGCCGCTGCATGAGTTCCTGCCGCACGCGGAGAGCGAGCTGGCGGATGTGGCGGCGGCGTCGGGGCAGGATCTGGAGTATGTGCGGCGGCGGGCGGCGGAGCTTTCGGAGGCGAACCCGATGCTGGGGCATCGCGGGTGCCGTTTGGGGATCACGTTCCCTGAGATCTATGAGATGCAGGCTCGGGCCATTTTTGAGGGCGCCATTGCGGCGGCTCGCGAGACCGGAGAGGCGCCGGTGCCGGAGGTGATGATCCCGCTGATCGGCACGCGGCGCGAGCTGGAGATTACTCGCGCGCTGGTGGACAAGGTGGCTGCGGCTGTGTTCCAGGAGCAGGGGCAGAGCATTGAGTATCTGGTGGGCACGATGATCGAGTTGCCGCGGGCGGTGCTGGTGGCGGACAAGATCGCGGAGATTGCGGACTTCTTCTCGTTCGGGACCAACGACCTGACGCAGACGGTGTTCGGGCTGTCGCGCGACGATGCCGGGCGGTTCCTGCCGGCGTATGTGGATGCGGGGATACTGCCGAAGGACCCGTTTGTTTCCATTGACGTGGAGGGCGTGGGAGCGATGGTGCGGATGGCCGCAGAGAAGGGGCGGCATGTGAAGAACAAACTCAAGATGGGGATCTGCGGCGAGCACGGCGGGGACCCGGCGAGCATTGCGTTCTGCGAGGAGGTTGGGCTGGATTATGTGTCTTGCAGCCCGTATCGGGTGCCGGTGGCGCGGCTGGCGGCGGCGCAGGCGGCGCTGGGGGTTGGGGGGGATCGGACGGCTTAGGGAGAGGCAATACGGCCTGGCGCATTGGCTGGACACTGCGCCGGGCTACCCCCTATCTAAGCAGCGTTAGCAAGCAGCCAGCCCCTCCCCGTCCACCACCGAAGCCAGCGCCGACGGGCACGGCTGGCGTTGTGGTGGTCAAGATCAAGTAACGGCTTTCCAAATGCCGTAGGCAACGGCGCCTGGGATCGGCGCGGCGATGAGCGACCATCCCGCCCATCGCAGCAACTTTCCCATGACATTAAGGCGTTTGTTGTTTGTTTGGATACTGGGGCTCATTCCCTCTGCTATGGACTCCAGCACTTCCAACTCCGTAGCGAGCGGGTCGCCAAGGATGACTTGCGGGTCGTAACCCTTGATACCCCAATCACGCGGGCGTGCTGCGTAGATGCAGAGGCGTGCCGAAACCAGCGATGCCGAGGCAGTCAGGGCAGCAGCCCCGCGGGAGGGCCAGCCAGGGGCAGCAAAGCCTGCTCCGATCACTACCAGGAGGCTTGCTGCCGCCCATCCGGTGATTGCAGTCGCCCGGGTCTCCATTGCAGTTCTGATTGCCGCTTGGGCGGTCAGTCGAGCCTCGCCCTGCCGGACGGCTTCCTTGGCCTTCCAGTAGCGGAGATAGCCTTCGGCATCGGATGCACCGACCTCGATCCGTACGGGTGGTCCGTCGCCTGACACGCTGGTTGATGCTCTATGAAAGCTGAAGAGAAGATGCTGACCGATATAACGCACTGGGCAGATTGGCCACCACACGCCCTCCCCGGCGTTTGCAGATCGTCCTTAAGTGCCGTCCCACTACTACACCCCGGCCCATGATCGTCCGTCCCCGGCCAAGCGCGCTCGGCCTGCTGTTCATCCTGCGCGGCTCCATCGTCCCACTGATCGCGCCGCGGGTCCTTGTCATTGCCGCCGTGTCGTCTGGCGTGGCTCTGACACACCACCTCCGCCCGGGGGTGCTGCCGGAGTTGTCGCCGACGCCGTTCACGCTGCTTGGCCTTGGGCTGTCCATCTTTCTCGGGTTTCGTAACAACGCCTGTTATGACCGCTGGTGGGAGGCGCGGAAGCAGTGGGGGCAGCTTCTGACCGACGCCCGGTGCCTTAGCCGCGCGATGGCGGCGCTGCTGCCGCCGGACCCGGAGCTGCAGCGCCGGGCGGCACGGCGGATTGCCGGCTTTGCGCACGCGCTTGCGGCCCGGCTGCGCGGGGCGGACGAGCAGCAGGCGGCCGCGGCTTGGCTGCCGCCGGACGAGGCAGGGCGCTTGCAGGGACGCAGCAATCCGTCCGATGCCATCCTGCGGGCGATGACGGCGGAGCTCGCGGCGTGCTTGCGGCGGGGCGAGATCACCGACATCAACTTCGCCGGGCTGGAGGCGCATGTGAGCGGGCTGTGCGGCGTGCAGGCGGCGTGCGAGCGCATCCGCAGCACGCCGACGCCGTTCGCCTACACGCTGCTGCTGCACCGCACGGCTTGGCTGTTCTGCCTGCTGCTGCCGTTTGCCCTGGTTGGCACGACGGGGGTTATGGCGCCGGTTGTCGCGGCGATCCTGGCGTATGCGTTCTTTGGCCTCGACGCGCTGGGCGACGAGCTGGAGGAGCCGTTCGTGCTACGGCAGAACACGGTGCCGATGAATGCCCTGGTGCGGACGATCGAGATCGAAATCCTGGAGGGCTTGGGCGAGACGGACCTGCCGGCGCCGTTGCGGCCGGTGAAGGCCGTTCTGACCTGAGGGCAATGGGCGACGTAGGGAGCGGCCCTCCCACGCAAACGGCGCGGGGCGGATCAGTGACGCGCCATCCGTCCTGGGGCAGCGCCGGGCTGACGCGAAGGGCGCTGGCGCTCCGCCCTACAAACGCTACGGCCCGGGTGGGTCGTGCTGAGAGCCTGTTTGAGGCGCAGACGGGGTGGGGGTCACGATGATGGTACTCCAGCGGAGCAATTAAGCTGTAACTTGCGTGGTTGCGTCGGTGCTCCCACGTCCTGGCCTGCAACCTGTGGAGCGTTCATCATGACCAATATCACCATCGTGTTCCATAGCGGCTATGGCCATACCGCCAAGCAGGCCGAGGCCGTGCGGGACGGCGCCGCAGCCGGCGGGACCGCAACGCTTTATTCCATAGACGCTGAGGGCAACCTCCCGGATGGCACCTGGGAGGCCTTGGAGGCCGCCGACGCCATCATCATGGGATCGCCGACCTACATGGGGAGCGTGTCCTGGCAGTTCAAAAAATTCGCCGACGCCAGCAGCAAGCCCTGGTTCGGGCAGTTGTGGAAGGACAAGGTGGCTGCCGGTTTCACCAACTCGGCCTCCGTTAACGGCGACAAGGCGGGCACGCTGGATTACCTGTATCACCTGGCGATGCAGCACAGCATGGTTTGGATCGGGACCGGGATGCTGCCGTCCAGCACAAAGGCCGCGAACCGCAACGACCTGAACTGGTTGGGAGCCTTCAGCGGGGCGATGGCGGAAAGCCCGTCCGACAGCTCGCCCGATGAGGGTCCCCTGCCCGGCGATCTTGAGACCGCCCGGCAGTTTGGCGCCCGCGTTGCTGCCTATGCCGCGCGCACCCGGATGGCGGCGGCCGCGGAGTAGGATGTCACGCGTTCACCGGCGGGCGGCGCGTGTAGCCAGGACGGGTGACTAGAGGACGCGCGTTGGAAGTCCGGCCGGCATCGAGTGCCAGAAAAGCGATCAATAGGAGGCAACTGCCCGGCAACCCTCAACGGACGCCAGAGGTGGCGTCAGGGGCGGTTACGATTGGTTTGGGCGGGGCAGCATGACCGGCAGCTTAGCTTGCCTCACCTTGCTGAAGAAATCCGATCATTTCTGTTCGGAACTTATTAAGGGGCGTCCTATAGCGTGAGATAAACCTCCGGACTTGCAGATGCGCTCCATCTATACCTGTCTGACCACTCAGCATGACACGGCGATGGTCGTGGTGGCGTCCTTGATCTGCCTGCTCGGCGCGTATGCGAATGCCGTGCTCTGCCGGCAGGCCGCGCAGACACCGGCTGGACGGGGGCGCCTGGCCTGGGCCGCTACGGCGGTCGCGGCCACCAGCACGACGATCTGGGCCACCCACTTCCTCGCCATGCTGGCCTTCAGTCCTGGAATGCCCTGGGCGGTCCTGGCCGGCCCTACGGTGGCGTCCTACCTGGTGGCGCTGGTGCTCGTGGCAATTGGCGATATCGTGCTGGTCGAGGCGCGTGGCCTGACGTTGCGGGCGACCGGCGGCGTGGTGATCGGGCTGGCCGTGGCAGTGATGCACTACACGGGGATGGCAGGCTACCGGGTGATGGGCAGCTTGCGATGGGACATGGGCGGGGTTGCGGCATCGGTCCTGATCGGGGCGGCACTGGGCGCCTTGGCAGGCGTCGCCGTCCATCGTTGCCGCGGTCATGCAGCCGTGCTGGTTCCGGCGGCGCTGGTGGCGGGTGCGGTGCTGGGCACGCATTTTACCGGCATGGCCTCGCTGTCGGCGGCCTATGAGCCCGGCGTGGCGCTGCCGGCCGGGACGCTGCCCACCACCGTGCTGTTCCTTCTCGTGTCGCAGGCGGCGCTGGTGATCCTGGGACTGGTGATCTTGGCGCAGCGTCTGCACCTGGGCACGGCGCGTCGCGGCGGTGCGGAGCGGCAACGCATTTGCGACCTGGCCGATATCGCGCTGGAAGGCTTGCTGATCCTGGACGGGGACAAGATCATTGGCGTGAACAGCAGCCTGGCCCGGCTGCTGCCCAATCCGCGGGAATCCTATCTTGGGTGCGGGCTGGATGCGCTGCTGCCGGGTTTGAGGCCGCAGACCGTGCCGTTCGACTGCGAAGCGGATTGGGTGCTGCAACTGGCGCACGAGACCGTCCCGGTGCGGGTGATCGCGCAGACGGTGACGCTGGACCGGCGCCCGCATTTGGTCATCGCGGTGCGCGACCAGCGCGAACGCTTGCGGTCGGAGCAAGAGGTACGCCGCGTGGCCTCCACCGACACTCTGACGGACCTGCCCAACCGTGCACGTTACAATGCCGTCCTAGCAGCCCGCTGCGCATCGCACCGGGCAGGAGACGGCGGCTTTGCGCTGGTTGCGCTCGACCTCGACCGGTTCAAGGCGGTGAACGATCTATTTGGCCATGATGCGGGGGACGACTTGCTGCAGCGGGTGGCGGGCCGGCTGCGGTCGGTCCTGCGCGAGGGCGACTTCGTTGCACGCCTGGGCGGCGACGAGTTCGCGCTGGTGGCAGAGGGCCTAGGATCGGCGGAACGCGTCCACCATCTGGCGGACCTTGTCGTGGATCTGCTGTCCCGGCCCTACCTCATCAATGGCCGGGTGTTCGACATTGGCGCCAGTGCCGGCGTGGCCTTGCATCCCGGCGACGGGGCCGAACCGGACACACTGGGCCGCCACGCCGAGATGGCGCTGCTGCGCGCCAAGGATGACGGCAAGGGCACCTACCGTCTATTCGAGCCGGGGATGGACGCCCGGATACACGCCCGCCGGCGTATGGAGTCGGACCTGCGCCGGGCCGTGCAGCGCAACGAGTTCGAGGTCCACTATCAGCCGCAGGTGAACACCCGCACCGGCGGCTACGACGGGGCGGAGGCGCTGCTGCGCTGGCGCGACCCGGCAGGGGTCATGATCCCGCCAAGCGAGTTCATCCCCGTTGCGGAGGAGACCGGCCTGATCGTCGGCCTGGGGGAGTGGGTCCTGCACACGGCTTGCCGCGACGCCCTGGACTGGCCGGACGATTTGCGGGTCGCCGTCAACTTGTCGCCGGTCCAGGTGCGCGACCCCAAGCTGGCTGAGATGGTTGCTGCCGTGCTCCGGGACACCGGCCTGCCGGGGTGGCGGCTGGAATTGGAAGTGACCGAGAGCGTGCTGCTGCAGGACGGGGCGGCGACGCTGGACACGCTGAACCGCCTGCACGCGCTGGGGATACGGATCGCATTGGACGACTTTGGGACGGGGTATTCGTCGCTCAGCTACCTGCGGCAGTATCCGTTCGACAAGATCAAGATTGACCAGTCGTTCATCAGGCAAATTCCGGGTGATGCCGGCTGCGCCGCCATCCTGCGTGCAGTCGTGACGATGGGCAGCAGCCTGGGCATGGCGACCACGGCGGAGGGCGTGGAAACGGCGGCGCAGATGCGCTTCATCACGTCTGAGGGGTGCGACCAGGCGCAGGGCTACCTGTTCAGCCGGCCGGTGCCGCAAGACAAGATGGTTGCGATGTTCGCAGTTGCGATGTTTGCAGCCGGGACGGTGTCGGCGTGATGCCGATCCAGCGCCTGCTGTATCAGAGCGAAAGCCTGATCACCGGGACGGAAACGGACGTGACGGACCGGGTGGCCGCCATCGTCGCTGCCGCGCGGCGCCGGAACGAGCGTGACGGGCTGACCGGGGCGCTGCTGTTCGTGGACGGCCTGTTCATCCAAGTGCTGGAAGGCGAGGCTGGCAGGCTGGAAGCTACGTTCGAACGCATCTGCCGAGATTTGCGCCACCGCCGGGTCGTGCTGCATGAGTTCTCGGAAGCGCCGGAGCGCGTGTTTGCGGAGTGGGCCATGGTGGCGGTGCCGTGGGCCGGCAAAACGGATGGCCTGTTCACGCCCGCCGCCGGGGAGCAGCCGCGCGCGGTGCGGAATACGGCGCTGGCGCGCGCTGCCCTTGGCCTGATGCGCGACAGATTAGCCGGTGCAGCGCCCAATGCAGGGTGAAGTTGGCGGCGGCTCACAGACGTTTTGACCGGCGCGTGGGAGCCTGCTTGAGTGGACTCTGGGCGGGCACAGCGGATGTTCCGCGCCGGGAGCACCGTGCGGGCGGCCCTGGATTGCCGCGGCGCTGCGCGCCTCGCAATGACGGGGAAAACGGTCAGAGCGGATGGCCGTTGGTTTTAGGCAACGGACGAGGCGAAGTGGACGGCAGCCTACCAGCCGTTCACCCGCGGCCACTCCGCTATGATTTTGTCCGACCCGTCCACGACCCAGTAGCGGTCGTGGGCGGCGGCGGTCATGCAGACGTGGTTGGGCGCGATGCGCACGAGGCTGCCGATATAGAGGTCCGGGAAGGGCAGCGCCGGGTCGAGCGCTATGACGCCATGCTCTTGATAGGCCTGCACCACGATGGAGCGGCCATAGGCCGGGCGGCCCAGCGCGTCCAGCATCAAGCCGAAGCCCAGGTCGGTCGTTGGCTGGGTGCTGCGGTCCTTTGATAGCGCGAGGCCGCCGGCGTCCACGAGCAGCCGGTGTTCCGCTGGGCGCAGGCCGATGACGGAGGCCAGCACGGTCACGGCGATGTCCTCCTGCGCGTGGGTGCCGATGCTGGCCTGGAATAGGTCGCCGAACATATAGACGCCGGCCCGGACCTCGGTGACGCCTTGCAGGTGCCGGGCGTGCAGCGCGGTGGGGGAGCTGCCGACGGAGACGATGCCGACTGTGTGCCCGGCTGCACGCAGCCGCCCTGCAGCGCCGACGGCTACGGCGCGCTCCTGCTCCGCGACTGCCTCCATTTCCGCCGTCGAGCGTCCGGCGTAGCTGTGGCCGCCGTGGGTCATCACACCCCGCATTGCGGGGCCGAGCCGGGTGGCGACCTCCATCAGCCGGGCTTTGTCCGGGGAGGCGCCGCCGCGGTGTTCGCCGCTGTCCACCTCGGCCAGGGCGCCGAGGCCTGCGGGGTGGGCGGCGATGGCGGCTGCGGTGGCGGGGTCGTCGGTGATGACCAGCACGTCGGCTCCGGCCCGGCGCAACGCTGCCACGCGGTCCAGCTTGGCGGGGATGATGCCGACGGCATAGAGGATGTCGGTGATGCCGTGGCCGGCGAAGTACTCGGCCTCCGCCAGGGTGGAGACGGTGATGCCACGCGGGGGGATGCTGCCGGGCTGGCCGGCCAGGGCCAGGCGGGCGACGTCCATGCTCTTGGCGGTCTTCATGTGCGGGCGGAGCGGGATGCCGTGCCGGGCCAGGGCGGCGGCCATGGCGGCAAGGTTGCGGGTGAGGATGGAGCGGTCCAGGACGAGGCAGGGGGTGGGGAGGCCGGTGAGGCGGGTCATCGGACGCCGGCTAGAACCGTTCTACCCATGGCCGCACCGCGATCTCGTCGGTCCAGCACGAGCGCGGCTGCGCCAGGATGTCCAGCATGGTCTGGGCGATGGCGTCGGGGTCGAGCAGGCTGTCGGGCTTGTCGGAAGGGGTCGGGCGTCCGGCGGCGCGGATGCCGCCGTCCACGACGACGTGGACGACGTGGATGCCCTGCGGGTGCAGCTCCCGCGCCATGCTCTGGGCCAGGCCGCGGAGGGCGAACTTGCCCATCGCGAAGGGGGCGGACTGCGCGAAGCCTTTGACGCCTGCAGATGCTCCGGTCAGGAAGATCGTGCCGCTGCCTGCGGCCAGCATCCCGCGTGCGGCCTGCTGCGACACCAGGAAGGCGCCGAAGGCGGTGACAGCAAGGCTGCGCGCGACCTCTGCCGGGTCCAGGTCCACCAAGGGGCCTCGGGTGCGATAGCTGGGGTTGTAGAGTACGATGCTGGGCTGACCCACCTCGGCGAACAGCGCCGCTACCGAAGCGGGATCGGCGGCGTCGCAGGCGTGCAGGGTGGCGCCGGTTTCATGCGCCAAGTCCGCCAGCTTGTCGGTGCGCCGGGCGGCCAGCGCGACCTGGTGGCCGGCCCGTGCCAGGCCGCGGGCGAAGCTGGCCGACAGTCCTGGGCCGGCGCCGACAACCAGGGCCAGCGTCATGCGGCGAACCGCACTGCGGCCTCCCCTGCCCTGTCGAACACGATCTGCGCCTCGCCGCCGGGCGGCACCGGGTCCTTGCCGGTCCAGCTTCCGGTTGTCACCACCTGCCCGGCCCGCAGGCCGCCGGCCCAGTGGGCGCCCTCGTTCGCCAGCCACAGCACCAAGCGGATCATGTCGCCGGCGGGGTTGCCGGTTCCGCGCTTTATCTCGGCGCCGCCGATGACCAGGCAGACCTGCTCAGCGCGGAGGTCCAGCGCCTGCCAGTTTGGGATAGGGGCGCCGACCACCAGGCCGAAATGCGACAGGCTGTCCGCCAGGGCCGAGAGCGGGTCCACGGCGTTGGCGTCCACGTAGCGGCTTTGCAGCACCTCGATGGCGGGATGGGCCGAGGTGATGGCGGCCAGGATGTCGTCGCGTGCGTAGGGCGCGTCCCGCGGCGGCAGGTCGCGGCCGATCCGCACGGCGATCTCCGCCTCGACCACGCGGTCGGAGCGGGACACCTGGGCAGGGCTGTCCTGGATGCCGGCGGCTGGCAGCGGCGAGCAGTTCACCGGGCCATCCGGATGCGGCGAGCCGACCTTCCAGCCGCCGATGGCGCCCAGCTCGGCCATGACGGCTCGCTGCACGAGGTAGGCTTGCTCCTCGGTTTGCGGGCGCATCACCTCGGGGAGGCTGTGCAGGCGTTGCGTGAGGTCGCGCCGGGCGCTGAGCAGCAGGCGGGCAGCGTCGTGGTGGCGGTCCATGGGTTTACAGGGTCTCCAAGAGGCCGGCCAGCAACGCGGCGCGGGGGGCGAGCTGGCGCCACTGGATGTGTTCGTGGCTGGCGTGGGCTCCGTCGCCGGGGCAGCCGAGGCCGTCCAGGGTCGGCACGCCGAGCGCTGCGGTGAAGTATGCCGTCGGAGCCGCCGCCGCGGTGCTGCTTGCCGAGCTGGAAGCCGGCGAGGCTGCGGGCGCGCTCATACAACGCGAGGTTGGCGGGGCCTTCCTGCATCGGCGGGCGATTCATCCCGCCCTCGACCCGGACGGTGCAGCGGGGGTCGAAGGGCTGCAGCGCCAGCAGTGCGGCCTCCAGCTGCGTGCCGGCCTCGATGGTTGGCACGCGCAGGTCTATCTCGCAGCCGGCGTCGGCGGCGATGACGTTGGGGCGCGAGCCGCCCCAGACTGGGGCGACGTTCAGGGTGATGCCGGCGGCCAGGTCCACCATGGCGTGGATGCGCTCGATCTGCCGGGCCAGCTCGACGATGGCGCTGGCGCCGTCGGTGAACCTGCTGCCGGCGTGGGCGCCGACGCCGGTGACGTGCAGGGCGAAGCGGCCGACGCCTTTACGAGCGGTGACGCAGGAGCCGTCGGTGGCGGCTGGCTCCATGATGAGGACGCATTCGGAGGCGGTGCCTTCCTGCTCGATCAGGGTGCGGCTGGTGGGGCTGCCCACCTCCTCGTCGGGGGTCAGGAGGAGGGTGATGGGACGACCGGTGCGGACGCCCTGGGTGATGATGGAGCGGAAGGCGTGGAAGGCGATGAAGCTGCCGGCCTTCATGTCGTAGATGCCGGGTCCGTGCGCCCGGTCTCCGTCCACGCGGTAGGGCATGGCGCCGAGGGTGCCGTGCGACCACACGGTGTCGAGGTGGCCGATCATCAGGACCGGCTTCACGTTGCGGGCCGCAGAGGGGTCCGGGGTCCGGGCCAGGAGGTTGTCGCCGTAGCCGTCGCGGCCGGGGATGCGGGTGATGGCGGCGCCGGCCTGGGCCAGCCCGGCCTCGGCCTGGTTCATCAGGACGTTCACAGCGGCGGCGTCGGTGGTGGGGGTTTCCTGCCGCACCCAGCCGGCCAGCTCGGCCAGCATGTCTTCGGAGGTGCCCACTTGGGTCTGCGGCATCCAATACTCCCTGCTGGCTTGACCTTCGCACCGCGTCCATGCCTTGTCCAACGAGGCTAAGCAGGCTTGCGCGGCCTGGCATACAGATGGCCTGCGGCCGTGCCGGGCCGCGCAAGCCTGCTTAGAGTCTATCCCGGTAGGAGCCGGGTCGGTCCATCGGTGCTTTTCCGCGCCGGGTGCGTTGAAGCCTTGACCCGATGCGACAGCGTCGTATCGGCGGCCTCTCCTGCCCGGCACGAGAAATCCCTCGCTGGCCCTCAACCGGCTCCTACCGGAATCGGCTCTTAGCTTTTCATCTGTGCGCAAACCTCCAGAGGTTTGCTTAGGTCAGGGGTTGGCATGGACGGGTATGCGTTCGAGGACTTGCAGGTCGGGCAGACCGCGAGCATGGGCAAGACGATCACCGATGCCGACATCCTGCTGTTCGCGGCCGTCAGCCTGGACACCAACCCGGTCCACATGGACGCGGAGGCCGCGGCGGCGTCGGTGTTCAAGGAGCGGGTGGCGCACGGCATGTTGTCCGCCGGGTTGATCAGCGCAGTGATGGGCACCCGGCTGCCGGGCAACGGCACGGTGTATCTTGAGCAGACACTGCGCTTCCGCCGGCCCGTCCGTATCGGCGACACGGTGACGGCCACCGTGGAGGTCACGTCGCTGGACCCGGCCAAGCGGCAGGCGACGTTGCGCACGGTGTGCAAGGCGCGCGGCAAAGTGGTGATTGACGGCGAAGCGGTCGTGCTGCCGCGCAGCCGCGGCGCCGACGTGCTGCCCAGCAGCCGCGCTTAGGGCATGGAGGTCGTCCGCACCTGGGAGGGCCTGCCCTCGGCGCTGCGCGGTGCCACCGTCGCGCTGGGCAACTTCGACGGGGTGCATCTGGGCCATGCCCATGTGCTGCGTGCCGCGCATGCTGCCCGACCGGACGCTCCGCTGGCGGTGCTGACCTTCGAGCCGCATCCGCGCGAGCATTTCCGTCCGGATGATCCTCCGTTCCGCCTGACCCTGGTAGCGGAGCGGCGGGCGGCGCTGGCGGCACTGGGGGTGCAGGTGCTGTATGAGATGCCGTTTGACGCCGGCTTCTCCGGCCTGACGGCGGAGGAATTTGTGGCGGAGGTGCTGCACCGGGGGATCGGCGCGGCGCACCTGACCTGCGGGCCTGACTTCGCATTCGGCCACCGGCGGGGTGGCGACGTGGGGTTCCTGGCAGTGCGGGCGGAGGCGTTGGGGGTCGGCCTGACGGTGGCGCCGCCGCTGCTGGAAGGCGGGACGCCGATCAGCAGCACGCGCATTCGCCGGCTGCTGCAGGACGCCTATCCCGAGCGTGCGGCGCTGGAGCTGGGGCGGCCCTGGGCGGTGCGCGGCGTGGTCACGCATGGCGACGCACGCGGGCGCACCATCGGATTTCCGACTGCGAATGTGCCGCTGGGCCGGCATCTGGAGCCGGCGCGCGGGGTTTATGCCGTCACTGCGCGGTTGCCGGGCGGGTTGGAGGTTCCGGGCGTCGCCAATATTGGCCGCCGGCCCACGGTGGCGGAGGGGGCGATCAGCCGGGTGGAGGCGCATTTGTTCGACTGGACGGGGGACCTGTATGGGCAGGAGGTGGCGGTTGCCCTGCACGGATTCCTGCGGGCCGAACGCAAGTTTGGCTCGTTTGACGAGCTGCGCGGCCAGATCGTTGCCGATGCGGCGCAGGCGCGGGCGATGCTTGGGGCTTGATGCCGGGCGGCGAAGGGTATGACCGGATGAGGGCGGCGGTGCATTGAGGGGGAGCGAGGCGCACCTTGCGTGGACGCCGGACCTTGTTGCGGCGGGTGGCGCTGCGCTTACCCGCCCTACCCCGTTGCGAGGAGCGAGGCAGGGACGGCGAGCACGGTCCTGGGGGCTCCTGGATTGCCGCGACGCAAGCGGCTCGCAATGACGGTTGATTGAGGGTCAGCTCAAGCCGGTTGGCATGATCCGTGATGCGTCTCAGCTCCCGCGCGCTTGGGAGAAGCCAGGCGACGCGGCGGGCCAGGGACCGTCAGCATCGGGGGGCCAATCTGACGGTCCCTGGACTGCCGCGCCTTCACCGGCCCGCAATGACGGGACGGGTTGGCGCGGCAGGAGGCTGGATTATGCCGCCGAACGCCGCTCTTCCACCACCGTCGTCTCGTCTATCGAGCTGTCGGCGAACAGCATCCGGCCGAGCATGCCGGCGATCATGGCCCCGGCAATCGGCGCGATCCAGAACAGCCAGAGTTGCAGGATGGCGCCGCCGCCGGCGAACAGGGCTGGCGCCGTGCTGCGCGCCGGGTTGACGGAGGTGTTGGTGATCGGGATGGAGATCAGGTGGATCAGCACCAGCGCCAGCCCGATCGGGATGCCGGCGAATCCGGTTGCGGCGCCCTTGGAGGTCGTGCCGATGATGACCAGCAGGAAGAAGAAGGTCAGCAGCAGCTCGGCCAGGAAGCACGACACCATGCTGTACTTGCCCGGGCTGAGGTCGCCGTAGCCGTTGCTGGCGAAGCCGGCTGGCACCCAGTCCGGCTTGCCGGAGGCGATCAGGTAGAGCACCGCGGAGGCGCACACCGCGCCCACGACCTGGGTTATGATGTAGGGGACGACATGATGGTTGGCGCAGCGGCCGGCGGACCACAAGCCGAGCGTTACGGCCGGGTTGAAGTGGCCGCCGCTGATGTGGCCGACCGCGTAAGCCATTGTCAGCACCGTCAGCCCGAAGGCGAACGACACGCCGACGAAGCCGATGCCAAGCTGCGGGAACGCGGCCGAGAAGACGGCGGCGCCGCAGCCGCCGAACACCAGCCAGAATGTCCCAAAGAATTCCGCCATCAGGCGGCGTTGCAAGTCGTTGTTCATGTCTGGGTTTCCTTGTTGTTGGTTGTTCACTCTGCCGCCGCGCCCAACTCGGGCGTGGCGTAGTCGAGGTCGCCCAGCCGGACCCGCATCCAGCCGGCCAGGCGCAGCACGCCGAGCATCAGTGCCGTCTTGTCCGCCCGCTCGTCGGCGGCCAGCTTCTGGCGTGGTGCTATGCTGGCGGCCGTGTCGCCGAAATCGGTGACGGCGGCGGCCTTGGCCCACTCGTCGGGGTTGCCGGCTTGGGCGGCGTTGCCGGCCAGCACGAAGGTGCGCAGCGCCTGGCGTGCGCCAGTTTGGTTCACGGCGACCTCGCGCAGGCCGGGCTGCACGCCCCCGCCGGTCCACCATTCGCCGGTGTCGAAGCGGCCCATGAAGCTTTGGCCGTTCGGCGCGAGCACGAAGCTGAGGCCGCCAGTGCGCTTGCCCTCGATCCAGCGGCCGCGCAGCTCGCGGCCGGTCACCTCGCCCTCGATCTGTCCGCCATAGGCCGGGTAAGACCCACCCCTTTCAGGGTGTTTCAGTAGGCACCGGCCGCTGGGTGGCTGCTTTCTGGCTTGCCTGGGGAGCATGGTCCCAGGGACGCGCACCGGGCTGCTCGACCCACTCGAAATGACAAAGTAAAACTCGGCAGATACGAGCGCCTTACTGATACTCTTAGCATCTATAATTGGCTCCATCAAGTAATGAACACCCTGAAAGGGGTGCGGGTAAGACCCAGTGATGCGGTTGCCCTGCTGCATCAGCTCCATTTGGGCGCCGCCGTCGCGCCAGCGCGTGTTCCAGCGGCCGGTCCAGCCGGGTTCGCTGGCCCGGGCGGGAAGGACAGCGAGCAGGACGAGGGCGAAAGCGATCAGTGCGCGCATCAGTGCAGTCCCTTGGCCCGGCGGGATGGAGGGGCGTCGGCTCCGTCGAGCAGACGGCGTGCCGCCTCGATCTGCTGCAGGGCCTTGCTGGTCAGGGCGTCGCGCTGCGCGAGGTCGCTGCTCTGCGCTGCCTCGTGCAGGAGCGCGGCGGCGTTGTCGCGGAGCGCCTGTGCCTGCCATGCCGCATTGCCGTCCGTCATGCCCGTGGCCCTCCATTCCTGGCAGAGGGCGTAGCGCATGGTGCAAGCCGCGCCTTGAAGCGGCTTGCCGTGGGTTATTACGGAATTGCGGTTCTGCCCGAGGCGGCGCGGAAGCGGCCGGGGGTGACGCCGACCTCGCGGCGGAAGGCGGCGGTGAAGTGACTCTGGTCCGCGAACCCGGTCGCAGCGGCAATTCCGGCCAGGGTGTCCTCGGTGCCGCGAAGGAGGTCTTTCGCCCGCTCGACCCGGCGCCGCACCGTGTAGCGGTGGGGACCGGCGCCGACCGCCTGCTTGAAGGCGCGGCTGAAGTGCGAGGGGCTGAGGCAGGCGACCCCTGCCAACTCCACGAGGGTCAGGTCCTGTGCAAGGTGCGCCTCGATGTAGTCCAGGACGCGGCGCAGCCTTGGACGCGGCAAAGCGGGTAGACGCGCCGGCGCCGGCGCGCCGAAGCGCTGCGCCACGCGCATGACGAGCGCTGCGATCAGGCTGTCCGCCAACAGGCGGTCCATGTCGCCGTCCCTGATCTCGTCGGCCAGGGTCCGCATGAGCTGGCTGAGCAGCGCGTCGGGAAAGGTCAGCTCCGGGTGGGCCTGGGGGCGGTTAGGCAGGTCCGGCGAAACCGCATCGTGCAGCCCTGGGTCCCAGCACACCTGGGCGAAGCGGGAGTCGGTGCCTGCCGTGCGGACGGCAGGTCCGGCCGGGTAGAAGCTGACCAGGCCGGCGGCGGGCACTATCTGCTGCGCTGGGCCGCCGTCCACTTGCAACGCGAGCGGCTTTGATGGCGTCAGGGACAATACGAGGCGGTGCTGGCCGCTTCGCCAGGTGCCCTCGCCGACGCCGCGGTCATATACCCCTGCTCCATAGGCGTCCCACTGGCGCCATGAGAGGACGCGGCGGCCTTGCAGGCCGGACGTGCCGTCGTCCTGCCAGGTCAGGGTCGCTGTGCCGTCCCGTCCGCTTCGCATAGCCTTGCCCTGCCTTAGAGCCGTGATCCCCAGTCGTCCGGCACATAGTGCGAGCTACGCCTGACCCGCAGAACTGTCGCTACCAGCGCCTGGGCCGCTATTGGTCGTTTGTATGCGACAACGAACAATCCCGCCGCCCGGCTGTCAAGTTGTATTAACGGCACAGCTTTAAATTGTGCAGCGGCAACGGCCGGGGATGGGCAGGACGTCCTCATCCAACGAGCTAAGGGGGCACCCCGCTAGATTTGGACACGGGCTGCGCTGGCTTGCTTGCAAGCAAAGTCTTGCGGCATCAAGGAGGTTGCTCCCTGCCCGAACCTGGCAGTCATCGGCTTCAGTGTCGGAAAGCCCAAGCTATTCGTCGGCCTGCACCGGCTGTACTGGCAGGCCGGCCGCCTCCCAGCCGTCCACGCCTTCAGGAAACCAGCCTGCCCGCACGCCCAGCGACGCCGCGCGGCGGGCGGCGTTCCAGCTCATCCAGCAATCGTTCAGGCAGAAGAATACGACCAGCCGCCCGGCGTTTCCGGCCGTTGCCGCCCGTAGCCGTTCGGCAAAGCGGGCATCCGCCCCCTCCGGCAGGGTGCCGCGCCCGACCTCCGGCCACCACAGCGCGCCCGGCAGGCTGCGATGGGGCTGCGGCAACCAGGGGGTGCCCGGACGCATGGCGCCGGGACGCCGGGGTACCGGCAGCACGTCAATCAGGACGGCGCCGCCGTGGGCGACCAAATCCTGCATCGCCGGCAGGCGCAGCACCTCGCCGCCGGGCACGCTGTCGGGGACGGGGGCACGGTAATCGTCCCGACGGTAACCGTCGGGAACCGGCACCGTGGGATCAGCATGGGCGGCGGCGGACGCCAGCACTAGGGCCGAAAGGGCGACGCGGACAAGGATGGCGAGACGCACGTGACCATAGTCGCCAGTAGGAGTCACGGCGTTGCCGGCCGCCCCTGCGCGTCGAGTTGGGGCACACCGTATTCCGCAAGGATCGCCGTGATTTCCGGCCCGTGACGACCGATGGCCTGGTTGATCCGCCGCCGCCATTCCGGCTCCCCGGCCCGGACGCCCATGGCAATGCGATAATCCAGCCGGGGCGCCCCAGGCTCCGGCTCAATGAACCTGGCGGTCAGCGGCAGGTGATCCTGCTTGATGGCATATCCGGCGACCGGTCCCCACACCAGCGCCACGTCAATCTTGCCATCCGTCAAATCGCGCAGCATGTCGCGCGCGGGATTGCTGACCCGGGTGTCCACGCGCAGGGAGTAGGCCCGCATTTTGCCCATAAGGTCGTGCCGCAGGAGCAGGTCGGTCGGAGGCGTAGCGGCGATGACGCCGAAGCGGAGATCCCGCAACGAGGGGTCGCCGATGCTGGTGGCGCTGATGTTGTCAGTGGTGCGGGTCACCAGCATGTAGCCGGTGTGGTAGTATGGGTTGGTGCTATCCATGATGCTGTCGCCGGACACTGCGCCCATCACTAGGTCGCACTCGCGGGCGCGAAGGGTGTTGCGGACGAAACCGGTAACCTGCGGGAACCAGACGTAGGAAACCGGCAATTCGAGGTCCGCACCGATCACTGCGGCAATGCGGTTCTCGAAACCTTCCTTTGCTTCGTCTGAGAAAGGCAGGTTGCGGGGATCGGCGCAGACGCGCAACTCCGTGCGGTTCACCAACTCGGCACGTTGAGCCGATGCGGGACCACCCAGGCTCACCGCGGCTAGTGCCGCCGCGGCGATAAGGCTAGCCGTCCGCATCGTTGAGGCGCTTCGGACGTCCGCGGGGCAGCTTGTCGTCGGAACGGGCCTTCAGGTAGCCGTAGATGTCGTCAATGTAGAGGACGACATCCTCCGTCGTGCCAAAGGCTGGCATGACGTTGTTCTGCGATTTGGTGACGTTCTGCCGGCCGTTGACGATGGTGTTGACGAATTCGTCGTAACTCAGTTTCTTCAACGACTCCGTGAGACTCGGCGCATAAGAGCTGCCGGCGCCGTCTGGACCGTGGCAGCGGTGGCAGGATTCACCGTAGCGGCGGTAACCGTTGAACGTGTGCTGGTCCACCAATCCACTCTGGACGACGTAAACGGGGTCGTTCTCCGCTCGGGCATCCCGGGCCACGATGGCGCCCGCACCTAGGGCGGCGCACACCAGGCCGCACAGGGCGAGCGCTGTCTTATGTCGCATCGAAATCTCCGGAAGCAGCCCCGGCCCTTACGGGCCGGGGAATTGCAAACAGCAAAGGGGAGTTTGCCGGCGAGCCTGCTTTGCGGGGCGCCCAAGGCGCGGCGGCAGGCTGTTTCTTGATGGAGGCAGCCGGCCACCCCGGAGACGGGGTGGCCGGCAATCTGTCTTAGTCGAGACCGAACACGGTCAGAACGCCGCCCAGCTGGGTGTAGCTGGAGAGGCTCTTGTATGCGCCAACTGCGCCCAGCCCGTCCGTGTCGTTGCCCAGTCCGGCCGCCATGCCGATGCCGGCCCAGCCGCCCACGCCCGATAGCACGGAGATGAACTGCTTGCCGCCATGGGTATAGGCGTTGACGTTGCCGATGATGCCCGACGGGGTCTTATACTTGTAGAGTTCTTTGCCCGTCTTGGCGTCCACGGCCTTTAGGTAACCATCGAGGGTGCCGTAGAACACGATGTCGCCCGCGGTGGCGAGGGCGCCAGACCAGACGGAGAACGGCTCCGGGATGGACCAGGCAATCTTTCCGGCACTAGCGTCCCAGGCGATGAAGTTGCCCAGGTTGCTCTCACCCTTTGGCGGATACATGGACAGGGTCGCACCGACGTAGGGCTGCCCGGCCGTGTAGCTGACCTTGAACGGCTCATAGTCCATGCAGACGTGGTTGGTCGGCACATAGAACAAGCCGGTCCGCGGCGAGAAGGCCGAGGGCTGCTGATCCTTGGAGCCAAGTGCAGCCGGGCAGATGTTCCGGCTGTTCTTGTCCTCGCCGTTGAACTGCGTGGAATACTGGTTCACGACCTGAGGGCGGCCGGTCTGCATGTCCACGTGGGTCGCCCAGTTGACGGCCGGGTCGAACTTCTCGGCGACGAGCAGCTCGCCCGTCTCGCGGTTCAGGGTGTAGCCGAAGCCGTTGCGGTCGAAGTGGACCAAGGCCTTCGTCGGCTTCCCCTTCACGGTGATGTCGGCCAGGATCATCTCGTTGATCCCGTCATAGTCCCACTCGTCATGCGGGGTCATCTGATAGACCCACTTCGCCATGCCAGTGTCGGCATCGCGGGCGAAGATGGTCATGGACCAGCGATTGTCGCCGGGGCGCTGGACCGGGTTCCAAGTGCTGGGATTGCCGGTCCCGTAATAGATCAGGTTCAGGGCGGGGTCATAGCTGTACCAGCCCCAGGTGCTGCCGCCGCCGGTCTTCCACTGGTCGCCCTGCCAGGTGCTGAGCGACGAGTTGGCGCCGATTGGCTTGCCCATGGAGGTGGTCTTCTGCGGGTCCACCTTGAGCTGGTCGTCAGGCCCGACGGAGTAGGCGTTCCAGGCGAGGCTGCCGTCCTTCAGGTTGTAGGCGGTGAAGCGGCCCTGGGTGCCGAACTCGCCGCCGCTGATGCCGACGAAAACCTTGTCCTTCACGATCATGGGCGCCATCGTCATGGTCTCGCCCTTGGCCGGGTCGCCGTTCTTGACGTGCCACAGCTCACGGCCGGTCTTGGCGTCGAGCGCCACGACAGTCGCGTCGGACTGGTTCAGGATAATCTTGCCGTCGCCATAGGCCACGCCGCGGTTCACGGTGTCGCAGCACATCACGGCGATGACACTGGGATCCTGGCGCGGCTCGTACTTCCAAAGGACCTTGCCGTTGTCGTTCAGGTCGAGTGCGAAGACGTTATTCGGGAACGGCGTGTGGACATACATCGTATCGCCGATCACCAGCGGCCCACCCTCATGCCCGCGGAGCACGCCGGTCGAGAACGACCACACCGGATGCAGCTTGGATGCGTTGCTGGCGTTGATCTGATCGAGTTCGCTGTAGCGCTGGTTGGCGTAGTTTCCGGTGGGCATCACCCACTGGTTCTTGTCGGCCTGAAGGCGCAGCAATTCGTCGTTTGCAGATGCGGGGACTGCCGACAGCGCAGCCATTCCCGTCATGACCGTGCAGGCGAGCATTAATTTACGATTGATTGTCACGTCCGATCCCTCCGTTGCCAGCCGCTTTGGCGACCATTGAAGCATCCCCGGCGCGTAGGCACCAGGCCGTCAGAACTCCATCTCGGCCGTCAACCCGAGATTACACAACGGGGTGAACAGGAGCCTTCCGTGGAGAGCATATGCAGGCATTGCGATAACCGGCAAGCACCCATGCGCTAGAAAATATCAAACAAGCACAGTCCTTTCGTTGTGCATTGCAGCAAAGGTCACTATCGCTGCAATAATATTGCGCGTCACTGGATTTGCGTCGGCGATGGGTTAGTCTGGACCGGCATCCCCAGTTTTAACCGGAGACCAAACCTTGGACGTTCGTGCCGCAGTCGCCCATGCCGCAGGCCAGCCCCTGACCATCGAGACCGTCCAATTGGAAGGTCCGAAAGAAGGTGAGGTGCTGGTGGAGATCAAAGCTACCGGCATCTGCCACACCGACAAGTTCACCCTTTCTGGCGATGACCCGGAGGGGATGTTCCCGGTGATCTTAGGACACGAGGGTGCGGGGGTCGTCGTGGACGTGGGACCCGGCGTGTGGAGCCTGAAGAAGGGGGATCACGTCATCCCGCTGTACACGCCGGAATGCCGGGAATGCGAGTACTGCCTGAGCCGGAAGACCAACCTGTGCCAAAAGATACGGGTGACGCAGGGACGCGGGCTGATGCCGGATGGGACCAGCCGGTTCAGCCTGAACGGCAAGCCGATCCTGCATTATATGGGCTGCTCGACGTTCGCCAACTTCACGGTGCTGCCGGAGATCTCGCTGGCGAAAGTGCGGGAGGACGCGCCGTTCGAGAAGATCTGCTACATCGGCTGCGGGGTCACCACCGGGGTCGGCGCGGTCATCTTCACCGCGAAGGTGCAGCCCGGCGACAACGTGGTGGTGTTCGGCCTGGGCGGCATCGGCCTGAACGTGGTGCAGGGCGCACGGATCGCGGGCGCCGACATGATCGTCGGAGTGGACATCAACCCGGCACGGCGGGCGCTGGCGGAGAAGTTCGGCGTGACCCACTTCGTCAACCCGAAGGAGGTGGAGGGGGACATCGTTCCTTACCTCGTGGACCTTACCAAGGGCGGCGCCGACCATTCATTTGAGTGCGTGGGCAGTGCGACGCTGATGCGGCAGGCGCTGGAGTGCGCGCATAAGGGCTGGGGCAAGAGCACGATCATCGGCGTGGCCGGCGCGGGCCAGGAAATCAGCACGCGGCCATTCCAGTTGGTGACAGGACGGGTGTGGCAGGGCAGCGCATTCGGCGGCGCGCGAGGACGGACAGACGTGCCGGGCATCGTGGACTGGTATATGGACGGCAAGATCAACATTGATGATCTGATCACCCATATCCTGCCGCTGGAGCAGATCAACGAGGGGTTCGACCTCATGACGCGGGGGGAGAGCATCCGCAGCGTGGTTGTTTACTGACCGGGCTGCCAAGAACGTTCCAGTCCACCGGGGGTTGCGAAGGCGGCACGTGCGGGGCTGGGGTAGGACAGCGCTTGCCGTCGCTGGGGGAGGGTGGCGTTTGTTGCCTTTCCCTCACCCCGACCCTCTCCCGGAGGGAGAGGGAGCAGGGGGCGGAATTATTACGCTGGGGACTCGCGGGGCTTGTCCACCTCGCAGCGCCAACCCGATAGGCGATAGCGGGGGTGCATAACTACGAACTCTTGTGCCAGGGTTTGCGCCCGCATGGCGCACTCGATGGGGCTGCCCATTGGCTCCCGGATTTCACGCGGCTGCACGCACTGCGCCGAGTCGTTAGACAAGCAATACATGAGGACCAATTCAATCATGCTGAGACCTCCTGGGGATAAGAGTGTGATGCTGATACGGATAGGCGCAATGACCTTGTTGCTTGCGGGCATGGCTATTGCGCCGCCTGCCTGGGCGCAGGCGGCGCAAACAGACGATACCCGGCCGCTTAGCCCGGCGCAGGTTCTGCTGTTCGAAACGCCTCACATGCAGAATCTGAGCCATCCAGAGACGCTGGCGTATGCTTATACGCGGAATGGCGCGGCTGGGTTCACGGATACGGTGACGCTGCACATCAGGCAGGTGAACCCTGACGGCACGAAGAATGTGGCGTTCGACTACCTGACCGGTCCGCGCCGGGTCGCGTTTCCGGAGCTGGACCACTTCCGCGGCAATCCGCTGCTGATGGTGACGCTGGAGCGGGATGTGACGGAGATGAAGGACCAACTCGGCCTGTCTGCCTCCTATTTCCGCAATAAGATACGTGAGGGTTTCGTCAGCGCTGCGGACGTTGCGCCCGGGACATACTTGCTGGGCGGCAAGGAGGTTCCGGCGCAGGTCGTGACGCTCCGCCCGTTTGCCAGGGAGGAGCGGCTGGAGCGCCTCAGCCAGGTCCAGGCCAAGACCTATACGTTCACCTTGTCCGACGCCGTGCCGGGCGGGATTGCGGAGATCCGCATCGCCATGCCGGCCGATGTGCGGATGGGGGCGCCGACGTTCGAGCAACGGACCACATTCCAGGACGTGCAGCCATGATCCGCATTGCCGTTGCCGTAGCCGGGCTGCTGGCAGCGACCGGCGCCGTCCAGGCGCAAACCCGGCATCCCGCGCATGACTACCCAACGGCCGCCCGCGCCGATTATGTGGTCGGTTGCCTGGCCAGCAGCGGCTTTAAGCGTGAGAACCTGGAGCGCTGTTCCTGCGGCATAGACACCATCGCCGACGTGATGCCCTACGAGGACTACGAACAGGCCAACACCATCCTGGGCCTGCAGCAGGGCGGGCTTGGGGATCGCGGCGCGATGTTCCGCGACACGCCCATCGCCAAGGAGAGGACGGAGGAGCTGCGGCGGGCGCAGGCTGAGGTGACGCTGCAATGCCATTGATGCGGTGATGCAGCCGCGGCGCTATGCTGCCCGGCGGTGATGCCGATTGAGGACGTGGGATGCCGGACGGACTTTATGAGCGCGATGCGTTGGCCTGGTCGGACCAGCAGGCGGACTTGCTGCGCCGCATCGCTACAGGGGAACGGCTGAACGAAGCCGTGGACTGGGCCAATGTTATCGAAGAGGTGCAGGACGTGGGGCGGTCCGAGCTGCGCGCCGTCAAGGGCCTGCTCGTCCAGGCGCTGGTTCATCTATTGAAATGCTATGCCTGGCCCGGCAGCGGGTCAGCGGTTCACTGGCGGGGAGAGTTACCGGGTTTCTTGTCCGGCGCCCGCCGGAGCTTCTCGCCCTCCATGCGGCAGTGGATCAACTTGGACGATCTTTACGCCGATGCATTGTATGAGGTCAGTGCGAAGGTGGATGACAGTGGTCTTCCTCGTTCATTGCCTGCTGCGTGTCCGTATGGGTTGGATGAGTTGGTGGCGATCCGCCCTGACGTGGCCGTCCTGCTGACTAAGCTTTGCGTCTGAGGCGGGGGAGCGATGCCGGACGGACTTTATGAGCGCGATGCGTTGGCCTGGTCGGACCAGCAGGCGGACTTGCTGCGGCGGATTACTGCTGGCGAACGGCTGAATGCGACGGTGGACTGGGCTCACGTCATTGAGGAGGTTCAGGACGTGGGCCTGTCCGAGCTGCGCGCTTGCGAGAGTCTGATCCAGCAAGCGATAAGCCATCTTCTCAAGCTACGCGCCTGGCCAGATAGCAGGGCGTCGGAGCATTGGCGCGATGAGGTTGGCACGTTCCTGGACGACGCGGGACGGCGTTACACGCCGTTCATGCGGCAGCGTATGGATGTGAATGAACTGTTTGCCAGAGCGCTCCGCCAGGCTAGGTCGGCGCGGGACGACACTGGCCGCCCACGTCTGCTTCCCGATCATTGCCTTTACACGCTGGACGACTTCCTGGACCGGGACTTCGACGTGGATGCCTTGGCGGCCCGTCTTGGCGCTGACAGGCCGGGTTCGACCTAACTCCGCATCGCCGTTGGGAACTCCTGCCGGAACACGGCCTTGGTGCTGTCCTGCATATCCACCCGGAATGGCCCGGCGCCGTGCGGCACGAAGCCGAAGGTGATCGCCGGGTCCTCGCTGAGCGAAATGTCGGCGTCCACGCTCAAGATGATGTCGTCGCCGTAGTGGATGGTAATGTCCTGGATGTAGCGCGGCGGGATGAAGTTATGGGTGACCTGGTCCACCTGCATGCCGTTGTTGTTGGGATGGCTGACCAGCAACTGCGCCATTGCGGCCTCCCCGGCTTGCACCGGCCCCTCGCCCTCAACCCGGAGGCGCATCTGGCCCAGGCGGGACATGGCGACCTGTGGGTCCTTGAGCGACGGGGCGGAGCAGCCGCCGGCCGCCTTGACGAACCGCTCGGCGCTGAACAGGCGCCCGTCCTCGGTTTCGGCGACGGCGTGCATCAGGGTGTACTGGTCCACCCGGACGCGGGTGCGCAGGATGCGCGGGTCGGCCGCCGGGCCGAAGTGGAAGGTGCCGGCCAGGGGCGACGGGTTGCCGTCCACCAGCACCCACACGGCCTTGACCCGGCCGCCGCCAGTACCGCCGCCGGCGGACAGGCTGATGGTGATCGGCACCAGGGCTGCGTCCTGCGCGCGGGCCGGGGCATCGAGCGCGATGACGCCGGTGCCTTCCTGCACTGGACGGTTGCCGAACACGGCCTGCTTCAGGTCGGTCCAGCGCTCGGCGCGCTCGGCCTCGCTTTCCTCGGCCATCGCGGGAAACAGCGCGGGCGCGGTCAATGCCAGACCCAGGCTTATCATAGCTGCACGACGCTTCATGATCCCCTCCCCTATGCACCGGCTGACGTGCCGGCCTATTCCCACTCAAGTTCCTTGAACGCGATGGTCACGTTGCGGCCGTTGTAGTCGTCGAACAGCAGCCAGTTGGAACGCTCGGACTGACCCACGGTGGCCACCGCGGTTTCGATGTCGCCGCCGCGGCGGATTATGGCACGGATGTCGCGCACGATGCCGCCCAAATAACGCTCCTGCGCTTCGGCCGCCGCGGGCCAGGGCACCGCGACGGGGCCGTGGCCCGGCACGGCTCGGCGAGCCGGAACCGAACGCAGCGCCGCGGTCTGCTGCAGCCAGCCCAGGATGCTGCCGTCCACGGCCGGGACCCGGTCCACGAACAACAGGTCGCCCAGCCAGAGCGTTCCGGTTTGCGCGTCCAGGATGGACAAGTCGTTGTCGGTATGCGCCGTGGGATGGGCGCGCAGGTGCAGCGTGCGGCCGCCCAGATCCAGCTCGGCGGTGTCCGATACCAGCAGGCCGGGCTTGGCGTAGTCACCGGCGGCCTCGATTCCCAGGACATCCGCGAGGGCGTTGCGGTAGAACTCGCCGCGCTGGACCAGCATTCCCGCCATCCGGGCATGGCCGACGAAGGTTGGATTGTCGTCGGCGAATGCCTCGGCGCCGAAGACGTGGTCGGGGTGCAGGTGGGTCATCACGACCCAGCGGATCGGCAGGTCGGTGCGGGCGCGCAGGGCCGCACGCAGCCCCTGCCCGTCCGCAAGGCTGCCGCCTGGGTCCATGACGGCAACTGCGTCGCGTCCGATGATGAAGCCGATGTTGGCGATGCCGTCCTGGTTGGCGACCGTTGCCTCGTCGTGGACGCCTTGGCGCACCCAGATGCCGGGGGCGACCTCCTGCATGGTGTGCGCGATTGGGGCGGCTTGGGAGGCCGGGGATGCTGCGGCAGCGAGGGCTAGGAGCAGGGCGTCGCGGCGATTCATGGTGCGGGTGCTGCGCTGCTTCCTGTCCCGCCGGGAGAGGGTTGGGGTGAGGGGGCAGGCAAGGGACGATTTTCTATGGAGCGGGAACGAGGGACTTCTGCAAGCGAGATGCCCCGCTTCGCAGCTAAGACCCCCCTCACCCCGACCCTCTCCCGGAGGGAGAGGGGGCAGTGTGGTCTTCACCGCACTAGGGCTGCCGTGCGGATGCGGCGGTAGATCAGGTCGGGGGCGGGCTGGTCCGCCTCCAGGACCGCGTCGGCCATCAGGTGGTGTGAAGGGGAGAGGGCGCAGGCCGGGTCGGTTGCGCCGGCGTCGCCCAGCAACGCGAAAGCTTGGCAGCGGCAACCGCCCCAGTCCACTTCGCGCTGGTCGCAGGAGCGGCAGGGGTCCGGCATCCAGGCGGTGCCACGGTAACGGGTGAAGCCTGGGTCGGCGCGCCACACGTCGCCGAGCGACACGTCGCGCACGTTGGGCCAGGAGAAGCCCGGTAGCGTCTCCGCGGCATGACATGGCAGGGCCAGGCCCGCGGGGGAGATGTTGATGATGCGTCGCGCCCAGCCGCCCATGCAGGCCTTCGGGCGCGCGGCGTAGTAGTCGGGCACCACGTAATCGATCGTCACGCGCCCGTGCAGCCGTTCCCGGGCCGCTGCGACTTCGGCGTTGGCGGCCTCCAACTGCGCCCGGGTTGGCATCAGAGCGGCGCGGTTCAGCAGGCTCCAGCCGTAATACTGCACGTGGGCAATCTCGATCCGGCTGGCGCCGATCTCCTCACCAAGGCGCAGCATCTCCGGCAGCCGCTCTAGGTTCTGCCGGTGCACGACGAAGTTCGCGGTCAGGGGTAGGCCGGCAGCGCGGATCAGCCCGGCGACGACCAGCTTGCGCCGGTGGCCGTCGCGGTAGCCACCCATGCGGTCGGCCTGTGCCGGGTCGGCGTCCTGGAAGCTGAGCTGCACGTGGTCCAGCCCGGCATCCGCCAGCGCCCCGAGCGACCCGGCATCCAGCATGACGCCGGACGTGATGAGGTTGCTATACAACCCAGCCCGGGCGGCACCCTGCACAAGCTGCAGCAGGTCCTTGCGGGCAGTCGGCTCGCCGCCGGAGAAGTGTACTTGCAGCACGCCGAGGGCCGCTGCCTCGTCCAGCACGCGCAGCCAGGTTGCTGTGTCCAGTTCGGCGGCGGCACGCTCTAGCTCAAGCGGGTTGGCGCAGTATGGGCATTGCAGCGGGCAGCGATGGGTGAGTTCCGCCAACAGGGCCAAGGGCGGCTCCAACGGTGACTCCGGGGGCGGCACGATGGGAAGCAGGGCGTTCATAGGTGGATCGCTCCTTTTTCGACCAGGTCCTGCAGCATCGCCTGCACGTCGGCGGCGATCAACTCGCGCGGGGCGTCATACTTGACGGCCAACTCGTCCACGATGGCCGGAATGCTGCGGGCGCCGTCCACCAGCTTGAGCACTTCGACGGCGGGATCGTCCAGCAGAAACAAGCGTTCCGGCGCGAGCACGACCCAGGCGTCGCGCACTTGGTCGTGTCGCAGGCGGAAGCCGCGGTTGAAGGCGGGGATGGCGTCCATCAAGCGGAGGGCACGAAGGCCCCGGGCGGGATGCGGCCAGGCTCGATATAGGCATAGTGCAGCGCGTCCAACTGCGACCACAGCACATCGCACTTGAAGCGCAGCGCGGCCAGTACGGCCTCCTGCAGCGGCCGCGTCGTCGCGTGCTCGCTGATGTAGGCGAGGGCGAAGTCCACGTCCTTGGGGGCCTGGGTCAGCCGTGGGGTGAAGTAGGCCAGGGTGTCCTGGGATACCCAGTCGTAGTTCCGCAACATACCCGACACGCGCTCGGCGATGATGCCGGGGGAGAACATCTCGGTCAGGGATGAGGCAACCGCCTCCAGGACGGTGCGGTCGCGCACGAAGGCGACGTAGGCGTCCACGGCGAAACGCGTGCCGGGCAGGATGCCTTCGGTGCTCTCGACATAGGCCGGGTCGAGGCCAACGCCGCTGGCCAGGTGCAGCCAGCGGGCGACGCCGCCCTTGCCTGGCGCATCGCCGTCATGGTCCACCAGGCGGGTGCGCCAGGCGCGGCGGAGGTCTGCAGTCGGCAGGCGCGCCAACAGGGTGGCATCCTTGGCCGGGATGCGGGACTGGTAGTAGTAGCGGTTCAGCGCCCAGGCCTGCACCTGGCTGCGGTTCAGCCTGCCGTCGTGCAGCAGGCGATGGAACGGATGCAGGTTGTGGTAGCGCTCGGCGCCGATAGCCTCCAGCGCAGCGCGCAGGTCTTCGGATGATAGAATCCGGTTCCCGGCGTCACGGGGCGTCGGCGACATCTCGTTCACAGGCGGACCTCCATCCCATCCCACGCCACGTCCCATCCGGCTGCGTTGACCGCAGCGCGCTCCGGCGAGTCTTCCAGCAAGATGGGGTTGCTGTTGTTGATATGCATCAGTACGCGGCGGCGGACGCCGAGGCCCTGGAAGGCGGCCAAGGTTCCGTCCGGGCCGGAGACGCTCATGTGGCCCATGCGGCGGCCAGTTTTCGGCCCGAGTCCAGCGCGCACCATCTCGTCGTCGGACCAAAGCGTACCGTCGAAGAATACCGCCGCCGCGCCGCGGAGCCGGTCGGCTAGGTGCGGCGTCATCGCGGCGCATCCAGGGATGTAGAACAGTGTCGCGCTGCCATCAGAGATGGCTGCGCCAACGGTCGTGCCGTCTTCTTGGAGGATGGGCATCTCGTCGGATGCTTCCAGGTAAAGCGGGACCTTGCCTGGCACTGCGAACAACTCGACCGACAAGCCGCACGGGCTGCCGTCGGGCAGAGACAAGGGAGTCGCCACGCCGAGTTCCAGGTGCTGGCGTTCGACGATCGTGCGGTTCAGCACCTCGAACACCGGGTTGGCGTCTAGGACGGCGTGTACGGTTGAGGTGGCCAGGACGGTCAGGGGCTGCCGCTCACGCAGGGTTAGCAACCCGGCAATAGCATCCACGTCGCCGCCGGTTAGAACGACGGCGGCAATCGGCGACGAGCGTAGGCCATCCTGCGGTTGCAGGACGGATGTTTGCTCGATCTGCTGGCGGAGGTCGGGAGAGGCATTCAGCAATACCCAATGCTTTCCATCGGCGCTGACGGCGAGGGAGGCTTGAGTCCGAGATAATGCCAGCGGGTCGCCTGAACGGGCGCGACGGCAAGCTGGAGCGTTCGAATTCCACTGAGGAAACGCACCACCAGCGGAGGCGCCAAGGACTACGGCGCATATCATTGAAAGAAGGAGCTATAAAGTTCAGCGGGCCGAACACATGCTGCAAGCAGTGCTCGATCCCGCTGAGAGCGCGCTCTACTTCTTGAGGTCAGCGCAAGCGTAGGAATTGATCTCTGCGCCCAGGGCGACGACGGTGATCTTTGGGGTATGCCAAGCCATGATGGTTCCTCCGGTTTTTATATTGCCGCAAGACGATCATGGTCCGCAGCCCCGGTAAGTCAACCCTGGCTACAAAGGCATCCTGCCCCTGCTTCACAACTTCGTGCAAGAGCCCGCCGGAAATCTCCTGGGCTTCTGCCGTTAACGAAGGCAAGACCAAAATTGGGAGGATTGTCCATGCCTATACGCTTGTTCTCCGTCTCGTTAGCGTCTGCTGCGTGCCTGGTGGGGCTTAGCCATGCCGCGGCTGCGGGGCCGTGCAGCGATGGCATTGCCGATCTTGGGCGCAAGCTGGCTCAAAGCCCGGCGCTTGGGCCGGTAACGACAGGCACCTTGACGGGGTCGAATCCAGGGTCGGCGCCGGCCGGGTCGCCGCAACCGGGTGCAGCGGGTATCGGGGGAACATCGGCTGACAACCGGGTTGGCGGGACGGCCGGTACTAAGGAACTCAATGCGGCGTCTGCACAAATTGCGACGTCACCGGATGACGTCCGGCGGCAGTCACAGGGGCTGCCGACCGCTGCACAGGTCGCTTCGGCGGGATCGAGCCGACAGGTAGAGACCGCGCCGAGCCAGGCGCAGTCGGCCAGTAACAGTGCCAAGCCTGACGACCGCATGTCGCAGGCCAAGATGGAACTGGAGAGGGCCAGGATGCTGGATCAGAAAGACGATGGGGCGTGCCGGGGCGCGCTCGATAAAGCGCGCGAGATGGCGGGGTAAAACGACGGCCATCGAAGGCGTAGCGGCAAGGCGGGATGTTTGGACCGCCTTGCATGCGGCGGGAAGGTTGCAGCCGCCTGTGCATCGCTCCCGCACCGGTCGTCGTTGGGATGCCTGATGACGATGGAACCTCGGTCGGGATAGGTGAAAATGCCGGCTTCAAGCGAACCTCAGGTTGTATCGCTGTTAATATGAGCTAGACATAATCGTTGCGTCTCGATATCCATGCATTACCGAAACGGTTAAGCATGGAGAGTGTTATGGACAATCCAATCGTCGAGCCTGGTCTGCCTGCCCAGATTTCTACCGGCGTGACTGCGGGTCTCCTCGGCCCGGTGTCGCACGGTGCCAACGTCCGCGGGCTGGCGGCGGGAGCGAATGCTGGGCTGCCTTTTGGCCGGTTTGGACCGATGTTCGACCTGCCAGCCTGCCCTACCCTTCCTGAGGCGGGCTTGAACGAGCTCGCGAAGGTGATCGTCAAGAGCGACAAGGGCGCAGCGATCAACGCTGCGGAGCCCACGGACGAGAACAGCCTGATACCCGCTGGCTACACTTATTTCGGCCAGTTCGTGGACCACGACATCAGTTTCGACCCTACGCCGCTCAGCGACCAGATGGCGGATACCGATGCGCTGGTAGATTTCCGCTCCCCGACGCTGGACCTCGACTGCGTGTATGGCCGCGGTCCGGCGGACCAGCCTTATATGTATGAGGCCGATAAGCTGCGGCTCCGCGTCGGCACGGCGATGGCGAACGGCGGCGCGTCGGTCGGCACCCGCCATGACCTGCACCGGCTGCCGGACGGCACCCCGATCCTGGGCGACAAGCGCAACGACGAGAACAAGATCGTCAGCCAACTGCACGGCGCCATCATCGCCCTGCACAACAAGGTGGTGATGGACGACGCGGTCATTGATGCGTTCGGCGGCGACCGCAGCACGCCGGGCGCCCGGTTCAACGCCGCCGCGACCATCGTGCGCTGGCACTATCAGTGGGTCGTGCTGCACGACTTCCTGGAACGCATCTTGGAGCCAGGGATGGTGACGGAGGTGCTGAACCCCGGGGGCACCCCGCGCCTGCAGAACTACCTGAAGCAGGAGGCCGACTTCCCCTACATGCCGCTGGAGTTCGCGGGCGCGGCTTACCGGCTGGGGCACTCGATGGTGCGGCCGAGCTATTCGCTCAACCAGGTCGTGACGACCCGCAAGGGTGATCCGGCGCACGGGGTCCCGGCGGGCGACGAGACGAAGGAGCGGGTCCCGACCTTCACCCGTGCGTCCAACAGTCCGACCGCGGGCGGCACCGAGAACCTGAACGGCTTCCCCGGCACGCTGGCGCCGTTCTGGGGCATTGACTGGTCGTTCTTCCTCGATGGGGTGCAGCAGCCGGCCAACCTGCGCCAGGTCGGCGGCAAGCCGATGCAGATACCGCAGCCGTCGTATCGCCTGGATGCGCAGATCGTCGAGCCGCTGGCGGACTTGCCGGAGTTCTTCGACAAGGCGATCCCGCCGGGCAGCCCGGCGTCCATTGCCGGCAACCTGGCGTTCCGCAACCTGAAGCGGGGCCAGTTGCTGCGCTTGCCCTCCGGCCAGGCCGTTGCGCGCAAGCTGGGCATCACGCCATTGGCGGACGACATCGTCTGGGGCACTGGCTCGCGCATCCCACTGCCGGCGGATGCGGCACAGGACGACAAGGACGCCTTCAAGACGACCGACGACAAGCGCCGCGCCTTCCGCGCCAAGTGGGTGGATGCGCCGGACGGCCGGCTGTGCGGCAATGCGCCGCTTTGGTACTACGTGCTGCGGGAGGGCGAGTATTACGGCGCGTCGGATGAGAACCAGAAGGGGGTGGCGTTCGGCGGCCAGCACCTTGGACCCGTCGGCAGCCGGATCGTCGCCGAGACGTTCGTCGGGCTGCTGTGGCTGGACAAGGCGTCGTTCCTGCACAGCGCCCGGGGGTTCCAGCCGCTGGCGGCGATCAGCGGCGGCGGCAAGCTGACGCTGGGGCGCCTTGTCACCTATGCGCTGAGCTAGGGCGATGAGGTGGTCCGGGCTGGGCTGGTGGACGGCAGCGGCGGCGCTGCTGCCCATCGGGGGCGCGGTGGCGGCGCGCTACTCGCTTTACGTCGTGGGAGTGGAGCTGGGGGCGTTGGTCCTGCTACTGAACCTGGCGGCGCTGGGCGGGGCAATGCTGCTGGTTGGCAAGGCGCTGACCTGCGATCCCTTCGGTTTCGCGTTGGGCGGCCTGAACCGCTACAGCCTGGCGCGCGCGCAAGCCGCGCTGTGGACGGTGGTGGTGTTTGCGATCCTGCTGACGACCGCCGAGTGGAACCTTGCGCTTCCGCCGGGCTCGGTCATGCCGCCGGACGTCATGGGGCCGCTCGACATCGCGATACCCGCGGCGCTGCTGACGGCGCTTGGACTGTCGCTGTTCAGCGCCTTGGCCGCCCCGGCGCTTGTCACGATACGGGGCGACACGACTCCGGCGGCGACCGGCAAGCAGTTGGCGGCGGCGTCGGACCGCATCCAGGCGCTGACGGGGAGGACGCCGGGCCTGCAAGCCTGCGGACAGGTCGTGTCCAACAAGGATATCGGCAGTGCGTCCTGGCAGGAGCTGCTGACCGGGGACGAGGTGGGACAGGCTGCGAAGGTAGACCTGTCGAAGGTGCAGCAGGCGATGCTGACGGTGATTGTCGTCGGCATCTACGTCGCGGCATTCCTGGAGGCGCTGAAGGGAGGCGCCTGGCTGGTGCTGCCGCAACTGGGGGGCGACGCGGTGCGGCTGCTGGCGATCAGCCATGCCGGGTATCTTGCCTACAAGGTGATGCCGAAGCCGGATGCATCGGCAGCCGATGATCCTGCCGCGTCGAGACCGATGGCGGGGCCAGCCTCCGTTCCCGCCGCGGCGGAATGATACCAACTGCTATTTGCTCTGACCCTTCTGCGAGCACGCTATCATCGTGAGGCGTGCAGCGCCGGGGCGATTCAGGGGCCGCAAGGACAGTGCTGGCGGCCCCTGGATCGCCGGGCCGCAAGCGGCTCGCGATGACGAACACGTTCAGAGCAAATACCGGCTGACATAATGCGGTTGGACGCCTTGCCTTGACCTTCGTGCGTCCACGCCGAAGTCGCGGGGCGCCGATACCTGGGGGTGGACAGGGCTGCGGCCCTGCCCCGGGTGCCGCTTAGAAACACGCGCAACGCCGGGCAATGGTGAATTACGGCTCAGGGCCGGGAACGCGGGATTGGGGCGCCAGGTTTGGTCGAGCTGGGCGGCTACTGCCGGGCGGCGAGGCGTACGCTGGGGGCCAGGGGTGCGGCGCTGATCTCGGTGACGAACTTGCGGTGCATCGCCCGCTCGAAGTCCTCGAAGCCATGGGCTGGGACCAGGAAGCTGCCATCGCCGCCGATGACGTGGGCGCGATACCAGGCTTCCAGCGTTTCGGCCTCGTCGCCCTCCAGGATCGGCAGGCCGTTCACGGTGACGCCGGTGGACACCAGGTCGTCCCGGACTTCGTCCGTCGCTTCCCTCGGGTTGCAGTTCTCGGCGCCGTCGCCGGATACGTCCACCACTATGCGATCCGCCGGGACCGGGATTTGGGTCAGCAGCTTGTCGGCGATGCTGCGCAACGCGACCGACATGCAGGTGAAGCCCTTTTCCGTCCGCCGCAGCCGGCGCACCTGGGCGGCGAAGGCGTGCACATCGGCCGGGCTGGTCAGCAGGGTCCAGGGGATGGACAGGTTGGGGTGATTGGACCACTGCACCAGCGCGATCAGCATGGCATGATGCGAGCCGGCCAGGACGGCGCTTTGCACTTCCGGCGCCTCGAATGCGGCGGCGATGCCGGCCATCTGTAGAGTGAAGCGGCTGCTGTCCACGGACTCCGATACGTCCACCGCGAGCACGAGCGCCACGTCCACCCGCTCAGCAGCCAGGCTGGCGGCGGGGCGCAGCGCCAGGATGCTGGCGAGGAGGGCAGCCCGCAACACGCCTAGTGCTCGGCCATGTCGAAGTTCTGCAACTCCGCCACGCCGGAAGCCTGGTCCAGGCCGAGCACGCCGCGCAGGTCGGCGCGCTGCACATTGGCCCGGTCCAAGCGGGCGCCGGCAAGGTTGGCGCCGGACAGGTGCGCGCCGGCTAGGTCGGCACCGCGCAGGTCTGCGCCACGCAGGTCCGCGCCGCGCAGGTCGGCGAAGGGCAGGTGCACGCCCACCAGGTCTGCCCCGGCCAGGTTGGCGCCGTTCAGGCTGCTGCTGCCCAGGTCGGTCCGTGCTGCGGCCAGGAACTGGGTGCCGCGTATAGATAGGTGCGCGCCGGCGAGGTTGGCGCCGCTCCAATCGCCATCGCCCAAGGGGCCGAACAAGCGCGCGCCGGCCAGATTGGCGCCGTGGAACTTGGGGGCGTCGCCTGGCGCCGGGGCGCCGGGGATAGCGGCGGTCGCGGGCAGGAACATGGTGGCGTCATGCAGGTCGGCGCGGCTGAAGTCGGCGCGGACCAGGATGGTACGGTCCAAGTTGGCGCCGGACAGGTTGGTGCCGATCAAGCGAGCGCCGGTCAGGTCGGCGCCGAACAGGCTGGCCCCGGACAGGTCCGCGCCGGATAGGTCGAGGTCGGCGAGGTCGAGACGGGACAGATCCTGGCCATGCAGGTCTGCGATGCCGCTGGTGCGGTGGGCTTCCCGCAGAATGGTGATGACTTGGTGGACCGTCAGATCGGCAGCCTGTGCTTTGCCGGACGGCAATAGCGCCAGAAGACAGAAAGCAAGGGCAATGCGGGGAACCTGCTTCATCTCGGCAGGATAACCACGCTAACGCAGCAGGCGCTATAACGAATGTCATAGACCTTCTTATCCGACGGACAGATAGGGCATTGAAACGCTGAAGGACAGGCTTGGAGCGTGGGGACTATCCAGTTGGTCAACGGCGCGGTCTGCGCGTGCGGCTTTTCCCTCACCCCAGCCCTCTCCCGGAGGGAGAGGGAGCAGGATCAATCTCCACTGCCCTTCAGTGGCGCCTTTTCGGCTTCATGGCGGTCCGAGTTGGGCAGGCCGGTCGCGTCCTGGTCTTCCATGCCCTCCGGGATGCCGTGCGGTGTGGTGCCGGTCGGGTTGTGGTCGGGGCTTGCGCCCTCGGCGGGAACGTCGGTTTGGACCTTGGGCTGATTCATTACCCGGTAACATCCAGGCGCCGTCCTGGTTTCATCATGCGCCCAACACCGCCGCGAGCGCGCTGCACACCCGCCCGGCATCGGCGTCGGACAGGTCGGGGTGGATCGGCAGCGCCAGGATGCGCTGGGACAGGTCGTCCGACACCGGCAGCGCCGCCCCGTCATGGTGCCCGGCATAGGCGGGCTGCCGGTGCAGCGGGCGCGGGTAATAGACGGCGGTCGGCACGCCATGCTGCCGCAGCCCAGCCTGAACCGCATCGCGGTCCGTTCCGTCCCGCAGCAGCACGGCGTAGATCGCCCATGCGCTCTGCCCGCCGGGCACCCGGGCCGGGATGGACAGCAGGTTGCCGAGCTGGCCGCCGCCCAGATGGGCGTCGTAGATGCCGGCGATGCGCTCCCGTGCGGACAGCTCCCAGTCGAACACCTCCAGCTTTGTCAGCAGCACCGCGGCTTGCATGGTGTCCAGCCGGCCGTTCATGCCGGTGCGCAGCACCTCGTAGCGGGTGGTACCCTCCCCGTGGCTACGCAGGCTGCAATACAGCGCGGCGCGGTCGTCGTCGTCGGTGAACAGGGCGCCGCCGTCGCCATAGGCGCCGAGCGGCTTGGTGGGGAAGAAGCTGGTTGCAGTGGCATGGGCCTGGGTGCCGAGCCTTGTGCCGTGCAGGCTGGCGCCGAAGCTTTGGGCGCAGTCGTCCAGGGTGAACAGGTCCTCCGCCGCGGCGATCCGGTTCAGGGCCGGCCAGTCCGCGGGCTGGCCGAACAGGTCCACCCCGACAAGGGCGCGCGGGCGGAGCCGGCCGGCGGCTCGGATGGCGGCGATGCGGGTTTGCAGGTGCGCCGGGTCAATCTGGAAGGTATGCGGGTCCACGTCCACGAACACTGGCGTGGCGCCCAGCACCAGCGGGACCTCGGCTGTTGCGGTGTAGGTGAAGGCGGGGAGGAACACTGCGTCGCCGGGGCCGATCCCCTCCGCCATCATGGCGATCTGCAGGGCGTCGGTGCCGCTGCTGACGCCGACACAGTGGCGCGCGCCGCAATAGGCTGCCAGCGCCGCCTCAAGCTCGGGGACCTCTGGGCCCATCACGAAGGCGCAATGCGCCAGCACGGCATCCAGACGGGGGCGTAGGCGCGGGGCGATGCGGGCCTGCTGCGCCTTCAGGTCCAGGAATGGGATCGGGGTCATGAGGCCTGGTCCTGAACGGGGTGGGGTTGTTCCCTCTTGCACTGGAAGAGGGCCGGGGTGAGGGGGCGGGCAAGTGCGGTTCCTACCAGGCAAGGGTTGAGTCTAGACAGTGTGTCGAGCGCCCGGCTCCGCAGCCAAGACCCCCTCACCCCGGCCCTCTCCCGGAGGGAGAGGGAGCAGGAGGTGACATTACTCATTATGGAGTTGGGGCATTGGAGTCATTCTCCGGGGATGGAGGCGGGCAGCCGTGCAGGCGCGTCGCCGGGGGCGTGGTCGAACTCCGGCACCAGGCGGCTCAGCAGTGACAGGGCGGCGGCGGCCTGGCCGGCACAGCACGCGGCGGCGATGCGGGCGATGGCGTCGCCGACCGCGGCGGCGTCCGTCGTCCGGGGCGTGGCCATCAGCAGGCCGGGATGGCCGGTGGGGGCGGGGGGCTCGCTGCCGTGGAACAGCTCCTCATACAGCTTCTCGCCGGGACGCAGGCCGGTGAAGCGGATGCGTATGCGGCCGGGGGCATCCGGGGGGGCGTTGGGACCGCCGTCCTCTGCCGGCTGCAGCCCGGCCAGGCGGATCATCTGCCGGGCCAGGTCCACGATGCGGACGGGCTCGCCCATGTCCAGCACGAAGATGCCGCCGCGGCGGATGCTGGCCTGCGGCGCTCCGGGAACGTCCGCCGGCGCGGTTCCGGGGAAGCCCGCCGGCGCAGCGCCAGCCACGCCCAGGACGCTTGCCTGCAATACAAGCCCGACGGCTTCCCGCACCGTCATGAAGTAGCGGCGCATCTCCGGATGGGTCACCGTCAGAGGCCCACCACGCTCCAACTGGCGCCGGAACAGCGGCACGACGGAGCCGGTGCTGCCGAGCACGTTGCCGAACCGCACGGTGACGCAACGCATCGCCCCCTCCCCTTCCCGCACGGCCGCCATGTCGAGCGCCTGGCAGTACATCTCGGCCAACCGCTTGCTGGCGCCCATCACGCTGCTGGGGTTCACCGCCTTGTCGGTCGAGATCAGCACCATCGCCCGCGCGCCGGCGGCCCGGGCGGCGTCGGCGACGTGACGGGTGCCGACGGTGTTGGTCAGCAGGTCCTCGGTCGGGTTTTCCTCGCCCATCGGAACGTGCTTCAGGGCGGCAGCGTGGAATACCAGGTCGGGGCGGAACCCGGCGAAGACCTCCGCGATGCGGGCGCTGTCGCGCACGTCGGCGATGCAGGTGCGGCGGGGGGCGCCGGGATGGGTTTCGGCCAGTTCCTGCTCGATGCTCCACAGGGCGTATTCGCCGTTGTCCAGCAGCACCAGCTCGCTGGGGTCCAGCGCCGCGCATTGCCGGGCCAGCTCGGAGCCGATGGTGCCTCCGGCGCCGGTGACGATCACCCGGCGTCCGCGCACCAGCGCCGCCATGCCGTCGCGGTCCAGCGGCACCTGCGGACGGTTCAGCAGGTCCTCGATGGCGACGGGCGCAAGCTCCAGGACATCGGCACCCCCAGCGGATTGCAGTGCGGTCGGGCGCGGCACGCGGCGGACCGGTATGCCCTCGGCATCGGCCTGGGCCAGCACCCCGGCCAGCACGGGGCCGGCTAGGTCGGGCTGCGTCACCACTAGGGCCGAGGGCAGGCGGCCCTCGGCGCGCAGCCGGGCCAGCACGGCGGCGGTCTGGCCCACGTCGCCCAGGATGGCGTGGCCGTGGATGCGCCGGCCGGTCTGGCCCTGGCGGAGGGACAGCAGGCCCAGCACGCGGTAGCTGATGCGGCCGTGGCCGAACTCCAGGGCGCGGAGGAACAGGTCGGCGCCGTCGCCGGCGCCGACCAGCAGCACGGCGAGCTGGGTGGCCTCGGCCCCGTCGCGTGCGCGGCGCCGGGCCATCTGCAGGCGATACACGACCCGGGGCGTGCCGAGCGCCACGATCAGGACCAGGGCGTGGATCACCGGGAAGGTGAGCGTCGGAAGCGGGAAGCCCGACACGCGCAGCAGCAGCGCGAACAGCGCGGCACTGGCGACGCTGCTGAACACCAGGTTGACCAGGTCCTCGATCCCGGCGAACCGCCAGTACTGCTGCGGCATACGGAACGGCAGCCCGGCCAGCAGCAGGGTGATGGCGCCGCCGGCCACGAACCACAGCGGGCGCAGCAGCCCGCCGCCGGGGTCGGCGAGGTAGCGGGCCAGCGGCGTCGCCACCGCAGCCAGCGCCCCGTCCATCAGGACGTTCACCAGGATGCGGTTGAATAGGGGCCGCGGGGCGAGGTTCGGCGGCGGGGGCGGGACGTGTTGCGGGGCCATCGTCCCGCCCCTATAGCCCACCCGGCCCCGCTTAGCAGTCCCCCCGGGCCAGAGGGCCTCCTCCCCTGACAACTCAGGCGTTCCTGACCCATGTCGTGTTCCTGCTGGCGTTGGCCGGGCTGTCCGCCGGGCTGGTGCGGGGGATGATCGGGGTGGGCGTCATGGACCAGCCGGACGCCGGCCAGGCCGGGGCGCGGAAGGCGCACGTCCGGCCGGTGCCGAAGGGCGGCGGCGTGGGCGTGGTCGCGGCGTTCCTTGTGGGCACGCTGGTCCTGTATCGTTATGCCGAGTTCTCGCGGCTCGCCGATCCGTCGTTCCGGGGCGTGATCCTGGCGGCGGCGGGGATCGCGGCCGTGGCGTTCCTGGACGACATCCGGGACTGGCCATTTGCGGTGAAGCTAGGCGCGCAGGTGCTGGCGGCGGCGGTGGCGGTCGGCAGCGGCGTGGTGATCGGGACGCTGAACCTGCCGGGGATCGGCGCGGCTCCGTTGGGTTGGGCGGGGGTGCCGCTGACCCTGGCCTGGATCCTGTTCGCGACCAATGCCGTCAACTTCATGGATGGGCTGAACGGCCTGGCGTCCGGGGTCTGCGCCATCGCCTGCGTGATCCTGGCGGCGATCGCGGCAGCGTATGGCGGATGGTTCGTCTATTTCGCGTCGCTGCTGCTGGCGGCGGGGCTGGCCGGGTTCCTGCCGTTCAACTTCCCCCGTGCGCGCATTTTCATGGGGGATGTGGGCAGCCAGTTCTGCGGCTTCGTGCTGGCGGTGCTGGGCGTGGCGGCCGGGCGGCTGCAAGGCGCGGACCTGTCGGTGCTGCTGGTGCCGATGCTGCTGTTCGGGATGCTGTTCGACGTGGCGTTCACCCTGGTGCGCCGGCTGCTGGCCGGGGACCGGCTGACGCAGGCGCACCGCAGCCACCTGTATCAGGTGGCGCACCGGTCGGGGGTGCCGGCGGTGACGGTGACGCTGGTGCAATGGGGTTTTGTCGTGTGGGGGGGGCTGTGCTGCGCCGCGTTCCTGATGTCCGCCGGGGGGTGGAAGCCGATGGCGGCGCTGCTGGTGCTGCCGCCGCAACTGGCCTGGGCCGCCTGGGTCGCGCGCCGGGCCCGCCTGGCCGGGCTGGGACGCTGGTAGCGGCCCCGCACCCGTGATCCCTGCTTTGAGCCGATTCCGGTAGGGGCTGGGTAGGTCCGGCGGCGCTTTTCCGCGCCGGGTGTGACAGGACCTTGGCCCGATGCGAAGGCATTGAGCCTGCAGCCCTTCCTGCCCGGAACAGAAAATCCCTCGCCGGTCCTCAACCATCGCCTACTGGGATAGGCTTATATGCGGAACCCGGCAGCGGCGGTTAGGTTGTGCCCTGGCTGTGCCTCGGCTCCAGAAGGAAATGGTTTCATGATGCGCCGCCTGTCCGCCGCACTGTTGATTGCCGCCGCGGCGCACGGCCCGGCTGGGGCGCAATCCAATCCGTCCTTCAACGTCGCCAACCGTGCCGGCAGCGCCATCATTGAGCTTTATGCCAGCCCCGTCGGCGTCACCAACTGGGGGCGCAACCGGCTGGTGGGGGTCGCGGTGCCGCCGGGGCATCGCTACGCCATACGGCTGCCGGCCGACGGCAACTGCGTTTATGACCTGCGGGTCGTGTATTCCAGCGGGGAGCCGGAGGAACGCCGCGGCGTCAACACCTGCGCCGTGGACGATCTGGCCTTCCCTGCCGCTGCGGGCGGCAGCCGAGCGCCGCGTCCCGATGCCCGCGGCGGCAGCCGAGGCAACCGGCAAGCGGAGACCGACGACCCGTCGTTCCGCCTGGTCAACGCCGGGCGCATCGAGATCAACGAAGTGTATGCCAGCCTGGCCGGCGACGACGATTGGGGTGCGGACCGGCTGGGCGACGACACCGTCTCACCCGGCGCCACCCGGGTGATCCGGCTGCCGGCGGGGCAGTGCAGCTGGGACGTGCGGATCGTCTATGCCAACGGCAAGTCCACCGAGAAGCGGCGCCTGAACCTTTGCGGCCTCACCGACCTGCGGGTGCCCTGACCCGGCGTCCGTCGCGCGGTGCGGCCGTTCAGCCTTGTCCGAGAAGCGCAGCCGCTGCCAAATCGGCAATTGCAAGGGCGAGGTCCACGATGAAGATCATCAGCATGGGACCGGCCAGGACGGGCCACCAGGCCACTCCCCTTCGCCCGCCACGGGCGGCCACGGGCAGGTTGCAGGCGAACTGGCTGAAGTTGCAGGCGGCGAGGAAGGTCAGTGTGGCCGCACGCTCCGCGCGTCCCGCGAAAAGGTCGGGCCGGGCCGCCAGGAAGACGCAGAACGCGCCGAGGGCGGCATTCATCCCGCCAAGGAACGAGACGGCCGCCATGATCGTCGGCACGAGCCGGTCCTGCCGGGCTTCATGCGGGACGAGCATTTTGAGGGTGCGTCCCTGGGCAAGGCTGAAGCTTGCGAACCCGGCTGCGAACCATAGCGCGTTCAGCGCATAAACGGCCTGTGCGGCCCAACCTGCCAACGGACCCTCCGCAATCTTCGACTCGTGCCCGCGGATCATGACCCGGGGAGGCGGCCGGCTCCGGCCAGTTCATGGACGCGCTGGAACGCAAGGGACCGTAGCAGACAACTGGGCACACGTCACCCAAGCCATCCCACGCTGGGCGGACCCGGCAGGCGCAGGGAAGGGGCGGGTCATCTGCCGCCAGTACGCATCTTTCTCCTGACAAGCCGGGCATAAGGCCGCATCATCGTGCCGCGGGGCCGAGCGCCCAGGTCATGGGCACGGGTGGAACGCCACGGCAAGTGGGGAGGATGTGATGGGAACGACGCTTGCCGCAGCCACCGCACCTGCCGAGGTCACGCCGCGACGCAACTATGCCCGGCGTTACTGGCCGTTCATCGTGCCGGCCGGCGTCGTCGTGACCGCCGTCATCCTGTTCCCCTGGGCGTTCACCCTGTTCATGTCGGTGCATGACTGGCATATCGGCGGCGGGATCAGCTTCAACGGCCTCGCCAACTACAGCCGGATGCTGGGGGATGAGCGGTTCGGCATGGCCGTGCTGCGCACGCTGTATTTCACCGGGCTGTCGGTGCTGCTGCCGATGGTGCTGGGCATCGCCGCCGCGGTCACCTTTCATCGCGAGTTCCCTGGGCGCGGCCTGGCGCGCACCCTGTTCATCCTGCCGATGATGGCGACGCCGGTCGCGATCTCGCTGGTGTGGACGATGATGTTCCACCCGCAGCTCGGGGTGCTGAACTACCTGCTGACCAGCGTGGGGCTGCCGCCGAGCGAATGGGTGTATTCGCCGGGCACTGTCATCCCGACGCTGGTGCTGGTCGAGACCTGGCAGTGGACGCCTCTGGTGATGCTGATCGTGCTCGGCGGGCTGGCCAGCCTGCCGCAGGACCCGTATGAGGCCGCGGACCTGGACGGCGCGAGCGCCTGGCAGGCGTTCCGGCACGTCACGCTGCCGCTGGTGTGGCCGTTCATCCTGTCGGCTGCAGTCATACGCGGCATTGACGCGCTGAAGGCGTTCGACACCATCTTCGTCATCAGCAACGGCGGGCCGGGCACGGCGAGCGAGACGCTGAACATCCTGTTGTATCTGCAGGCGTTCAGCTTCTACGACATGGGCTATGCCTCGTCGGTGGTCGTCGTGTTCTTTGCGCTGATCCTGATCATCACCATTCTGATGCTGTGGACCCGGCGGCGGGCGACGCTGTGATGCGGTCAGGCTCCCTCATTGCGAGGAGCGGCGCGGCGCGGCAATCCGGGGGGCCGCACAGCCAAGGCTTCGTCCTGGCGTCCACTGGATTGCCGCGCCGCAAGCGGCTCGCAATAACGAAGCGAGGGAGCGCACGCCGATGAGCAAGGTGGGGTCGCGCACCTTGGGGCGGCGGCTCGGTCTGTACGCCTCGGTGTTCGCGCTGGTCTCCCCGGCGGTGCTGGTATTCCTGTGGATGCTGTCGCTGGCGTTCAAGAACGAGGTGGACAACACCGCCTTCCCGCCGGTGTTCATCCCGAACCCGCCGACGCTGGACAACTTCATGCAGGTGTTCGAGCGCAACGACTTCCTGCTGTATGCCTGGAACTCGGTCGTGGTGTCGTTCGGGGCGACAGGGATCGCGCTGCTGATCGGGGTTCCTGCGGGTTATGGCATCGCCAAGGCGCGGGCTGCGTGGGCTGCGCTGCTGATCCTGGTCGCGCGGATCACGCCGGGGTTGGCCTACCTGATCCCACTGTTCCTGCTGTTCCAGTGGCTGGGGCTGACGGGCACCCTGACGGCGCTTGTAATCGCGCATCTGGTCATCACTGTCCCGATCGTGGCGTGGGTGATGATTGGCTTCTTCGAGGGGCTGCCGGCCGAACTGGAGGAGGCGGCTTTGGTGGATGGTGCCACCATCTGGCAGGCTTTCCGCCATGTGGCGCTGCCGCTGGCCCGGCCGGGCATCACGGTCGCGACGATCCTGGCGTTCATATTCAGTTGGAACAACTTCATCTTCGGCGTGGTGCTGGCGGGGCGCAGCACGCGCACTCTTCCCGTCGCAGTTTATAGCGTACTGACGTTCGAACAGGTGAGTTGGGGGCCACTCGCGGCGGCTTCCTTGCTCGTTACCGCGCCAGTGCTGCTGCTGACCCTGCTGATGCAGCGTCACATTGTCGCAGGACTTACGGCAGGCGGAGTGAAGGGCGGGTGACGGCCGCCGATCCCGGTGAACGAGAGTTCAGCGGAGCCTGGTAGGCACCACCACCCGGATGTGACCCAGCCGGCTTGAGATCATCCTGGAAAGATGGGATCGGAAGGTCGACGCAGACGCGCGACCTTCCGATCCCTGATTCCGAAAGCGGAGGATACCAACCTAGTCTAATCGGGTTGCCACTTAGCCCGCATTTACAACTTTTAAGGGTGCTTCGGCTTTGCCGCTGCTCGCTGCAGCAGGGCGCTTCGTAGCCACCATTGCCTCACCCATGATCGAGCGCAGGTCGCGCAGGAATGCCTGGCCTTTGATGGTACGCTGCACCAGGACGCTGCGGCGGTCCATTGGATCAACCTTGCGTCGCGCGAGGTCCAGTTCGCCCAGGCGGTCCAACGCGCGGGTTATGGCGGGCTTGGACACGTTCAGGTCCGCGGCGAGGCCGCGAACGGTGTGAGCGCCGTCTTGCAGATAGCAGGTGAGGAAAACGCCCAACTGCCGTGCGGAGAGATCAGGTCCGTCACGCCGGACGAGCGCAACGATGGTGTCGCGCAGGACGCCAACGAAATGATCTGGTGTAGGGGTTATTGCCAAAGTTATTATCCTTTCTAGCGAGGCGTTGCCACACCTTGTCTTCAGTCGCACGCTGATTAGACCTGCTTTACGGTGCTCACGCAAGGTTCGTTACCGGAACAGTAGCGACGTGGTGACGACATTATTACGTTAACAGGGTCTGACCGTTAGATTTTCCATCGTATTGTTCCCATTTCCGTGATCGCATCGAGATTGCGTCATCTATGGCTCGCTCACAGCCAAGGTTTGCAGCCCGGCGAACAGGGCGCGCAGACCGGGGGCTTCGCCGCCTTCTGGCCGGCCAGGCCGGGCGGCATCGTTCCAGGCGTAGGTGTCAAGGTGGACCCAGGGCGTGCCCGGGGCCACGAAGCGCTGCAGGAACAGCGCGGCGGTAATAGCGCCGGCCATTGGTTTGCTTGACACGTTGTTGATGTCAGCGACCGTGCTGGCCAACCAGGGGTCGTAGCCGGGCCACAACGGAAGACGCCACAACGGGTCATGCGCCGCCGTTCCTGCCGCGAGCACCGACTCCGCCAGCGCGTCCCCGGCGGCGTCATGCGCAGTGAACATCGCGGGCAGGTCGGGTCCGAGCGCAACACGCGCGGCGCCGGTCAGGGTGGCGGCATCCAGCAGCAGGGACGGACGCAGGTCGGACATTTCCGCCAGCAGGTCGCACAGCACCAGCCGGCCCTCGGCGTCGGTGTTGCCGACCTCCACCGTAAGTCCGCGCCGGGTGCGCAGCACGTCCAGCGGGCGCACGGCGTCGCCGGATACCATATTCTCGACGCAGCCGATCCGCACCTGCAAACGCAGCGGCAGGTCGGCGTCCATCACCATGCGCGCGAGTCCGAGCATCAGAGCGGCGCCGCCCATGTCTTTCTTCATGCGCAGCATCGCGGAAGACGGCTTCAGGTCGTAGCCGCCGCTGTCGAAGCACACGCCCTTGCCGCACAGTGCCACCAGCGGCGCGCTGGCCCCGGCGCCGCTGCCGGTCCAAGCGAAACCGGCGACGGCCGGCGCGCGCGTACTGCCGCGGCCCACGGCGGCCACGGTGGGGTAGTCTGCCTGCAGCGCGTCGCCTACGACATGCAGCGGCTCGGCGCCGAATGCGCGCCCGAGGTCCAGGGTGGCGGCCGCAAGCTCGGCCGGGCCGAGGGCATTGGCCGGGGCATTCACCAGGTCGCGGGCCATCCAGGCGGCACGGGCGGCGCGCAAGGCGTCAGGGTGGTCCGCAGCGCCGGCCAGCAGCGCCGGGCCACGCTTAGGCTGGGTGTAGGCGGCGTATTGATAGGCTCCTAGGCAGAAGCCCAGCACGGCGTTGTCCCGGTCGAAGTCGCCGGGCTGCAGGGTCCATGCGGTGTCCTCGGGCAGGGCCATCGGCAACGCGCCATGCGGCCAAGGCGAGCGGTCGGCGCCGAGGCCCAGCACGGCACCTATCAGCCCGTCGCCGCCGGGCACCAGCAGGAGTTGCCCGGATGCTCCGGTGAACCTGGAAGCAGTCAGGAAGGCTGCCGCAGAAGCAGGGAGCGACGCCAGCGCCGCTGCCAGCCCATCCGGCCTGACCGACCAGAGCGGCATGGTTGGCGCCTGGTCTGGCGCCAGGCAGGTCAGTGGACGGTCATACACGCGAATCGAACCATGCCGGAGCAGCCTTTTAACACGGGGCTAACCTGGAACTCTCCGCACCGCCGCCGCAAGAGGGAAAACCGTTTTTTGACCGCGGCAACGGCCTTGCAGCCCCAGCCTTTTGGCTTGCATTCCGGCGCTCCAGGCCCAACCATTCCATCCATGCAGGGACTTCCCTCCCGGGTCAAAGCCGTGCTCGGGCCGACCAACACCGGCAAGACCCACCTTGCGATCGAGCGTATGCTCGCGCATCACTCGGGCATCATCGGGTTTCCGCTGCGGCTGCTGGCGCGCGAGAACTATGACCGGATGGTCAGGGCAAAAGGCGTGCGGAACGTCGCGCTGATCACCGGGGAGGAGAAGATCATCCCCGCGGGCGCCCGCTGGTATTCCTGCACCGTCGAGGCGATGCCGCTGGACCGTGCGGCCGAGTTCGTCGCGGTGGACGAGATCCAGCTTTGCGCCGATCCCGACCGCGGCCACATCTTCACCGAGCGTCTGCTGTATGCCCGGGGTTTGGTGGAGACCATGTTCCTGGGCGCCGAGACCATCCGGCCGCTGCTGCAACGGCTGGTGCCGCATGCGGAGATCGAGACGCGGCCCCGGCTGTCGCAACTGACCTATGCCGGCCCGGCCAAGCTGGTCCGCCTGCCGCCGCGCAGCGCCGTCGTCGCGTTCAGCGCCGGGGAGGTTTATGCCATCGCCGAGCTGATCCGTCGCCGCCGGGGCGGCTGCGCCGTGGTGATGGGGCGGCTGTCGCCGCGCACGCGCAATGCGCAGGTGCAGCTGTACCAGAACAAGGAGGTGGACTTCCTGGTGGCGACCGATGCCATCGGCATGGGGCTTAACATGGACGTGGACCACGTGGCGTTCGCGCGGTTGTCGAAGTTCGACGGCCACCGCCCGCGGCGGCTGACGGCGGCGGAGGTGGCGCAGATCGCCGGACGGGCTGGGCGCGGGATGCGGGACGGCACGTTCGGTACTACGGCGACCTGCCCGCCGCTGGACGAGGACCTGGTCCGGGCGGTGGAGGGCCACGACTTCGATCCATTGGAGCAGCTCTACTGGCGCAACTCGCAGCTTGATTTCGGCAGCGTTGACGGGCTGCTTGCCAGCTTGCAGCAGGGGCCGCCGCGGGCCGGGCTGGCGCGCGGGCCGGATGCGACCGATTTGGAGACGCTGGAGGCGCTGTCCCGCGAGGTTGAGATACGTGGCATGGCGCGCGGGCGCAGCCGGGTACGGCTGCTGTGGGAAGCCTGCCAAATTCCGGACTTCCGCAAGCTGGCCGACGACACGCACACACGGCTGTGCGCCCGCGTATATGGCCACTTGGTCAATGACGGTTCGGTGCCGACGGACTGGCTGGAGTCCGGCATCGCGGCGCTGTGCCGGGCCGACGGCGACATTGACACCCTGATGGCCCGGCTGTCCGGCGTGCGCATCTGGGCCTACATCGCCGCCCGCAGCGATTGGGTGCGAGATGCCCCGGCCTGGCAGGCCCGGGCGCGCGAGGCCGAGGATTTGCTATCCGACGCCCTGCACGAGCGCTTGACGACCCGCTTCGTGGACCGCCGGGCCGCCCACCTGCTGCGCCGGCTGGAGGAGAAGGACGGGGACGAGCTGCTGTCCGCCGTCACCGCCCGCGGCGAAGTCGTGGTGGAGGGGCATCCGGTTGGGCATGTCGGCGGCTTCCACTTCCTGCCGGACCCGCTGGCGGAGGGGCAGGAGCGGCGCATGGTGCTGCGGGCGGCGCGCCGGGCGCTGCTGAACTGGATGCCGCGGCGGATCACGGAGCTGGAGGCGGCGCCGGACGCTGCTCTTGCCTGGACGGCGGACCACAAGCTGACCTGGGACGGCGTGCCGGTGGCCCGGCTGCGCCCCGGCGCGGGGATGCTGCGGCCGCATGTCGAGGTCCGGGACAGCGAGTACTTGGATGGTCCCGGCCGCGAGCGTATCCGCCGCCGCCTGCACGCCTGGCTGTCCCAGGTGATTGCCGCCGACTTGGCGCCGCTGTTTGCAGCCGAGGCTGCGGCTGAGGGCAGCGCCGCCCTGCGCGGTCCTGTCCATAGGATCATCGAGGCCGGCGGCGTCGTGCCTGGGGCGACCGAAGATAGCGTTCCCGCGACGCTGCGCGGCCCGCTCAAGGCACTGGGCGTCCGTGCCGGCCGCTTCGCCCTGTTCCTGCCGGCGGCGGTGAAGCCGCGGGCGGTGGCGACGCGGGCGGCGCTGTGGGCGCTGCAGGCGGGGGTGCCGACCCCCCAACTGCCGGCACCCGGCCTGGTGTCGCTGTCCGATCCGCCGGAGTGGCCGGCGGGCTTCGCGGCGGCGATGGGTTGGGTTCCGGCGGGGCCGGTGATGCTGCGCCTGGATGTGGCGGAGCGGGTCGCGGCGGAGTTGGCGTTCATGACACGGGCGCGGGCCTCCGCCATGCCGGTCGGCCTGGCATCCCGCCTGCAGGTGCATCCGGACCAGGTGCCGGCGGCGCTGCGTGCCCTGGGCGTGCGGTTGTCGCCTGGCGGAGGCGTGCCGGACGGCGCGTATGGCCCCCCTGCCCCGCCGATGATGCTGCCGGCCCGCCGCCGCCCGGCTGCCGTCGCACCGGCCTTGCTGGCCGCGGTTCCAGGGCGCGTGGCGGAGGGTCCGTTCGCCGCCCTAGGCGCGTTGCGCCAGGGGATGGGTCAGCGAGGTGTCAATCGTTGAGTGCGCCGGGTTGAGCACGGCCGACGGCGGTGTGGAGGACCGTGCCTGGCAACGGCTGGACAAATGGCTGTGGTGCGCCCGTTTCATGAAGGCCCGTGCCGATTGTGCGCGGCTGGTTGCGGAGGGCCTGGTACGGATCAACCGGCAGGTGACGGACAAGCCGCATGCCCGCCTGCGTCCCGGCGATGTGCTGACGATCCCGCTTCGCGGCGACGTGCATGTTGTGCGCGTCTTGTCGCTCGCTGCCCGGCGTGGGCCGGCGCCGGAGGCTCAGGCGCTGTATGAGAAGGTTGATCCTGCTCCCTCCGAGAAAGGTTCGGCTTGAGGGGGCGAGCAGGCGCAGTCACGACCGGTGCAGGCGTTTGGCCCGCCAGAAATCCCGGCCTAACAGTTGTCGGCGAAGACCCCCTCACCCCGGCCCTCTCCCGGAGAGAGAGGGAGACGTAAGCAATCCGCTCCATCTTGCGCCGGGGGATGAAAGGATTGCATACCGACCCACTCTAAGGGTGTCCCGGGGCAAGCAGTCCTGGATCGGATAAAAAGGGGCGTGCGATGACCTACGTGGTCACCGAGAACTGCATTAAGTGCAAGTATATGGACTGCGTGGAGGTGTGTCCGGTGGACTGCTTCTACGTTGGCGACAACATGCTGATGATCCACCCGGACGAGTGCATAGACTGCGGCGTGTGCGAGCCCGAGTGCCCGGCGGAGGCCATCGTCCCCGACAGCGACGACCGCGCGGCGGCCTGGGCAGAGCGGAACCGCATCTTCTCGACGCAGTGGCCCAACATCGTCCGCAAGGGTGTCCCGCCCGATGACGCGGACGAGTGGAAGGATAAACCCGGCAAGGAGAGCCTGTTCTCTGACGCTCCGGGGAAGCCGTAGCAGGCGGGCCGCAACGGGCGTTGGGTCAGTTGTCATCCTTATTACGGCGCGGGGTCGCGACGTAAGTGGTGGAATTCGGCGCCGTTATGATGCTTGGACAGGGTGGTCTGTTAGAAGGTGTCGAGGGTGAGAGGCTGCTGATGGGTCTTGCCGGGACCGGGATATGATCCTTGTCTGGCAGGCTGGCAGGCCGATGCGGCCCTATTGTGTTTGTCCAGCATTATGAAAAGAGCGGTTTGTGTGATATGATAGTCATGCAACGCCGCGTTCCCATGCTCCTGTCCGCCAGGCCGGCCGGGGTGGCGGCGCTCCAGCATTACAACCCATCCGCCTGCCGCCCTGGGCAGGCCAGGAGTTTGTCCGGTGCCGACCAAGCCCGCCGTTGAAGCCGTTCCCGATGAGGACGCCGTGAAGGCTGCCGCGGCCCCCGCCGCCAAGCCTGCGGCCGAGCCGCAATTCCGTTCCCCGCCCAAGATGCCCGGTCACATGCCCGGCATGCATGGCCGCCCGCAGATCGCGCCTCGCGCCATGGCTGCCAAGGAGGATTTCGTAGAAGGCGACTACGTGGTTTATCCCACCCACGGGGTCGGCAAGGTCGAGCGTATCGCCACGGAGGAGATCGCCGGCCATAAGCTGGAATTGATCCACATCACCTTCGAGGAGAACCGCATGACGTTGCGGGTCCCGGTTACGAAGGCACGCACTGCGGGCTTGCGCAAGCTGGCGACACGCAAGCTGTTCGACGATGCGCTGGCGTTGCTGAAGGGCCGTGCCCGCATCAAGCGTACGATGTGGTCGCGCCGGGCGCAGGAATACGAGGCGAAGATCAACTCCGGCGATCCCATGGCCATCGCGGAGGTCGTGCGCGACCTGCACCGCAATGCCGGGCAGCCGGACCAGAGCTTTAGCGAGCGGCAGATCTACGAGGCCGCGATGGACCGCCTGGCGGCAGAGATGGCGGCGCTGGACGGCACCGACAAGTCGACCGCTGCTGCCAAGCTGGCCGACTACTTGAAGAGTATCGTCAAAGGCGCTGCCGTTGAGGTGGACGATGCCGGCGCGGAAGTCGAGGCCGAGGGGGAGGACGCGGATTAGTTGCTGAGCGAGAATTTGGAGTAGATGGTGACCTGGTTTTCCCTTTCCTTGGTGGCCAGCCCGGTATAGGTCCAAATCACCGTGATTACGGGGATGTTCACTTCGGGCAGGACGTCTTTTGGCGCCACGACAATAGAAGCCGCGCCGAGGGCGAAGATCAGGACGCTAAGGCAACGCCCAATAATATCCGCTTCAATCTGGTGGTTTTGGTGCGATGGTGTAGTTCCACTCTGGATGAAAGGCGTCGCTGGTGATGTTGAGGCCGGCCATCTCCAGGTCGGTCACCTTGA
>JAABUK010000745.1_pt1 | contig 66384 bp, 51 predicted proteins | sample 5559141 | NCBI WGS metagenome assembly JAABUK01 (sample SAMN10711869, study PRJNA513367) | rock metagenome | isolation source: Antarctica rocks | place: Antarctica: Victoria Land, Pudding Butte nord | collected 2016-01-03 | reverse complement strand
CCTTACTGTTGTGGTCAGATTGAACCTCAAAGAATATCAAAAGGGAATAAAAACAGATAAAATGATGATTGATGAAAAAAGAATTCAATACCATCCAACTATTCCTGAATTAAACTATAGAATCTTTCCATAAGATGCGGAATTTATTTTGACACCTTTACTTATACACTGTTTTCCTCCAGACAATTTTTTTTTGCGTAACAATATCAATCAAATTCTTTTATTCTTCAACCCTGATACTTACATTGTCTTTGCCGGCGATCGTAAAGCTGCTTTTTATTGCTGATAATTTTTCTTCCAGAATATTGCTTGCCCATATATTAACTGCCTTACCTGTACGTGGGCTGATTGTAACACTTCCGGCCTTGTCGCTGCTGTTTATTAATTGCATTATGACACCTTTGCCGTCAGCAGCAGGTTGCAGACTTTCTGCAAATACCTGATTATTCCCATTTAATGTAAAAAACAATTTTTCATCAGCATTGCCTGATGCCTTACTGACAATGAATGGCTTGTGATTTTCTATTCCGAAAAGATTTGCATTGTAAGCATTATAAGGTTTTTCATGTGTTTTTATAAAATACCGAAACGCCATTAAGCCCTCCTGGGAAGCAACAAAATTTGTATGCCAGTGATTGTTCATCGCCCATGAATAGATACGTGAAGAGGACGGCTGATCCTTTATCCATAATGGTGAATTATATAAACCGCCAAGCAGGTTTGCAGTGATACTTCCTATCTCAAACAGAGGTGCATCAGGACTGGAAACCGTTACTCCAAATTCTTCATTAGAAATATCCAGCCAGCGTTGCATCGCATACCAGTTTTTATTTCCGTCAGGCAACTGGTCATAACCATTCAATACACTGCCCCAGGGAATATTATACCTTAGCTCAGGATTAGGAATATTGAATGGAAAAGCAAAATGAACGCCTTCCTTTTTCAAAACTGCTTTTTTATCCACTGTGTTTATGATCTCAATTTTATCTGAGCCTTGCACCAATCTTATTTCCTGTGTTAATGAATTGCAACCAGGCGCAGATGATTTTATCAGCAAGCTTGCTACCAAAGGCCCTTTCTCTTTTAGCGTTATTTGTGCATTATCGCTTGTTTGAAGATTTTTAAGCGAATCACCTAAAAGATATAAATATTGATTAAAGCTTACTGAATCTTGCACAACAAAATTTCTTTTTGAAGTTAAACCAATTAATTTTTTGATTGTTCCTGTTTTATTGTCTAATTCGATAGTGTAAATGTCATTTGTAATAGTGTTGGAAGCAATTTTTACAGAAGTGCCTGCAGAATTTGCCTTACCGGGGTTAACGGTATAACGGCTCTTAGCAAATGCAGCAATGCCTTTTGCCATAAAGACTAATTCACCTGTTGACAAACGTTGCGATGCTATTTTATTTCCACGATTATCTTTGACTAAATCACCGGCCTGACTAAGATTAGCAGAAACCATTACTAAATCACTTCTTACGGAAGAGCCGGTGTTATAAACATCAATAGCATTGGTTAGAGATCCAGCATCCTTCAAAGCAAGTAGCATTAATGAATCTGTTTGTTTTTGCCCGTTCAATGCGAACCCTTGTTTAATGCTCCATTCTTCTTTAACCTTAGAATTTTCCGGTTCACTTATACTATTATATGCGCCCCAGGTATGTTCGCTAAACAACAGAATGTTTTTCCACGCTTCTTCAAATTTAGTCACCGGATAAGGGATTTTATTACGAATTGTCCAAATCGCATTAGCTTGTTGAAGTTTTGAAGATGTATTGCGGTTGATAGCTGTTTCTTTGGCAGCCGAACCAACACCATCCGTCCAATATTCGGTATAATCACCTTTTAAGAGAGGTATTTCGTTTTTATACTTTGCTTCAAAATCCGTAAAAAATTGTTTCGTTGATGTTATGATTAAACGGGGTGAAGTATAACGTTCATTCCACATTTTTACTGCATCCGGCAATTCAGGATCAATGGGTGCATTATCACTCATTGCCCATGTAAGAATAGTCATATCATAAGGAAATGAATTGGATACAAGTTTATTAAGGTACTGAAAAAGATAAGGATTGAGAAAGTTTTCAGAAGGATGACCGGTATAAAATGCTTTAGGTTCATCAATATTAAAGAAATTAGGAATTTTAGAACCTTTTAAAGTGTACCCGATCGAATAAGGTTGACATTGCCAAAATAATAATTTTTGTGTGCCTGATGGTGATAACCAGTAAAAAGGTTTATCCTGCCAGTTGGGCGTACTGCCAATACGATCGGATGCGTTGGGACCTGATAAAAAATATTTAATTCCGGTTTGATTTACCTGTGCTGCCAGTCCCCATGATGACCCCGGCACATCACCCTGAAACATTGTTTGTATGTCTATATCATGTTCTTTACCGAGTTGTTTACCTGTATGAAACATTTGCATCAATTGCCTTGAATCTGTTAAGCTGGTATTGATGTTACCATAGGCAGCATCAATATTAATCCATCCTTTTTTTACTGCATCCCAAAACAATTTTCTTTTAGCGGTATCTGCATTTTTAAGATAATTATCCACAACCCAAACTGCCTCCGTATTCCATTTGTACCTGGCTTCCCGGGGATAATTTTGAGTTTTACCGGCAAGGGCGATGGCTTCATCAATATTATTCATGTGCAGCTTCAATACTTTAGGCTGTACGTTAGTATAACCTACATCTACGTGAGAATGAGGTAAAATATATACGGTCCATTTTTTAGCAGGTTCAACTATACAACGTGCAGCAAAGAGTTTTTTTTCAGATTCAACTTCTATACTTGCCTGTGTATTTTTTACTATGGCCAGCCCGGGTAATGGCACTTCAAAAACTTCTATCCCCGCTGTATCTGCAGGTATAGAAATGGAGTCTGTTAATCCGTTAAATGAAATATTGACCTTTAAAGCATTATAATTTTTTCCCTTCTTAAACAGCAGCCTTACCATCCTGCTTTCATGTCCTTTATAATTTAAATAGGCAACAGTAGGTTGCAGTTCTATATCAGAAAATGCATTCCGGGTTTGAGCTTTTACCCAAAAAATATTTGATACTAAAATTATTGTAAACAGAAGTTTTAATCGTTGCATTTTATATTGATTTCATTGGTTCTTTAATTGTAAAACAATTTGCCACAAAGGCTCGGAGACAGAAAGCAGCGCAAAGAATTATCTTAGTAAACTTTTGTGCCTTCCTTTGCGATTCTTTGCGTCCTGGTGTCTATGTGGCAAAAACAACCTTGCTATCCTCTTTTCCAGAATGCTTCTATTTCTTCCAGGCTTTTATTCTTTGTTTCAGGAATAGTCTTTACGGTAAGTATGATTGTACACACACTGCACACTGCAAAAAATAAAAATGCACCTTCGGCACCTATTGTTTCAAGCAACCACGGAAATATTTGTGCTACAATAGCGGCAGCGATCCATAAGCTCATAGTAGCAACCGTCATAGCTTTAGCACGTATTTGGTTAGGATAAATCTCTGACATGATTACCCATTGTACCGGACCTAACGAAAATGCGTAACAAAATATAAAAAACAAGATTGCGACGATAACAGCATACCCGCCAGTAACCTGCAGATAAAACAAAACTGCTGTAATAACAAGTGCTATAATAATTCCTGTTGTACCAAATATAAGTAAGGGCCTGCGCCCTAATTTGTCTACATACTTTATTGCCAAAAAAGTCGACAAAACATTTATTATACCAATCGTAACCTGTCCATCTAATGAACGACTCAGGGTAAGTCCGCCCTGGTTTAGGATTTTTGGTCCATAATAAATAATGGCATTAATACCACTAAACTGACCTAAAAAAGGCAGCAGCACACCTATCAATAAAGCTTTGCGATAACCCGGCTGCAGCAATATTTTCAAACCCGGGGAGACAGTATTAAAGCTTCGCTGAATAGTCGTTATTTCTTCCCTTGCTTCCTTCTCTCCCGCCACTTTTTTTAATATCAAAAATGCTTCATTAATATATCCCTTTTTCACTAACCACCGAGGCGTCTGCGGAATAAATAATAACAATATAAAAAAGACAATAGCAGGTATAAGATTAATTCCAAGCATTGCCCGCCATGTTTCTTTTACCAGTATTAAGTTTAAAAATCCCTCAATATGTTCATTCTGCTGAAAACCTAATAAATAAGCATTTGAAAAATATGCGCAGACTATCCCTATTGTAATAGCTAACTGGTAAAACGCCACCAAAGCACCACGAATGTGCAAAGGAGCAAACTCAGATATATACAAAGGAGCAAGCATTGATGCAATGCCAATACCTATACCGCCTAACAGCCTGAAAGCAATAAGCATTTCTATATCCGAAGGAAACATACAGCCAATAGAAGAAACGATAAATAAAAAAGCGGATAACAACAATATTTGTTTTCTGCCAAACCTGTCACTTAAAACACCTGAAAAACTAACGCCGGTAATACATCCTACCAAAGCTGCACTTACAAACCAACCTTCCATTCCTGTGCTCAGGGAAAACTGCTCTTTGACCAAAGGCAAAGCTCCGGAAATGATAGCAGTGTCAAAACCGAATAAAAAACCACCAAAAGCGACAATCAATGAAACAAGCCATGCATAGTTACTGCTCACACTTTTTAAATTATCCTCAAGCGGTATTACATGGGCCATTCTATTGATATTTTTGCGGGTTTACAAAAGCAACTATAATCTGTATAACATTTTCAGTTGTATTTTCCAGCATAAATTTTTCTGCCGCAGCAGGAACAAAAAAAGTTTCTGCATAATGAAAGACTGCAGAATAGTTATTAAGCGTCCGTACAACTACCTGTTCACCTTCTACAAGACTCATAATATGACATTGATTTTCTGTATCAATTTCAACTTTTGAAAAAGGAAGTATGTGATACCTGTAAATGTCGTAAAAATGTTCTTTGTGGGTAGGTAAATGATAACATTCCCAGCCTTTTCCTTCTGAATGCTTATATGGCTTTGAAATAAGTTCTTCCTCCACTTTTTTACCTTTCCGGTCAAAGCAAAGATTATCAAAAGCTCTTTCTATATTTAAAGGACGCGGAAAGCCTTCAAGGTCATCTCTTAACCAATCATACATTTTGAATGTATAAATATAAGGCGTGCTGCTTATCTCAAGAACAAGATTATTAACACCCGAACAATGAATGGTTCCATTGGGTATCAGGAAAAGATCATGTTTATTTGCAGAATGTTTTTGAACAAATCTTTCTACATCAACTTCTTTATTTGTTTCAAAACTTTCTTCAAGTTTTTGTTTAAATGTATTGGGATCTATATCATTCTGAAAACCTACATATACTGCCGCATCTTCGTCACAATCTAAAATATAATATGTTTCGTCCTGCGTATAATTTTCTCCGAAATTATCTTTTATATACTTTGTTGACGGATGACATTGCAAAGAAAGATTGCCACCATTAAATGTATCAAGAAAATCAAATCGTATTGGAAATTCATCACAGAATCGTTTGGCAGCATCTCCCAATACTGCTTCATTATTATGATACATTAAAAAGTCAAAAGAAACTTCAAGAAGTAAATTGTCTTTTTGCAGCATTAAACCATTCTCCGGTGTTATTAATTCAAAGGACCATGCATAATTCACTTCATCCTGGTTTAATTGCTGAACTTTTTCTTTTATCCACTCTCCTCCCCATACCCCGGGTTCAAACCATGGACGTGCCCTTACAACGCTTTTTGTCATCGCTGTTAAGGTTTCCCTGAATGAAAAACCATCAGTAAAGACCGGATTCCCGGGTCGTTGCGTATCGGCTATTATATCAATATAAGGTAATAAAGATTTTTTATGTTTATTTAATACAATCCAATCAATATAATAGAAACGCTTATACATTTCCTTGGAAGAATAACAATTGCTAACACTAAGATTGGTAATGCTGCCTGCACGGGAACGGAATTGTATTTCGTTTTTTGGTACATCTGCATACATCAGAAAACCTTCTTTTGCAATTAAACTGCTGCCAAAACCATATATAATATTGATTTCAGCATCAGCATTTATCCGGAAAGCAGAAAGTTTATTGCAATCAAAAAAATCAATCAATTCTCCCGGATAAACTTTTCCAAAAATAGGATCATCACTGCCAAGATATGGTTCAAGCATTTTATTTATATTTTCTTCACTTTTAAATGCTGCAGACGAATTGTACCACGTTACTTTTATATTCTGTTTAATAAAAACCTCATTTAAAGAACTAACCAATTGATCCCAAAAAACTCCTGAATACCCTTCGATTATAACAGTCTGATGTTCTTTAATTACTTCAGCCAAAGCAGTATATCCGGCTCCCATAAAATTACCTTGTAAAGGAAAAGCGGGATAAATATCATAGCTGTCTTTTACAGAAGGTTTTTCGACAGGAGCAATAAATTGATTTGTTTTACGTACATCTTTTAGTTGAATACTATTTTCCGATTGCATTTTTTCATTTGCCATTTGTGCTGAACCCATAATCGCAGCTTTCTCTTACTGGGTATAAAACTGCTTTTAAGTTTTTAGTATTATTTTTCAAAAAATAATTCTTATTCAAAATCTTACCTGAACTAATAGAATAGACACTTACCCGTCTACCTGTGTTTGATAAGTTGCTTCCGTTTTTGTGAATGTATATTATCTGCTCAGGAATGCTGTTTCAGGTATTCTCCCCTTACTTTACTCGCTGTTTTATGTTCACCTATATGGCTCCATCCGGGTGGCTTGAAGATATATAAGAATTTGTTTTTTATACCCGGAGCCTTATTTACATCCTTCATTAAAGCGGCAAATTCTCCAAAATAAGCATCTATAAAACTATGTTGCTTCATTTCACGGCTAATTCCATAAACAACGGGAACCGTTTTTTCCTCCGGCTGATAGGTTTTGAAAACTCTGTCCCATATATTTAAAAGGTTGCAAAAATTAGTATCCATATACAAAGGGTTTTTTGCATGGTGCGCTCTATGATGAGAAGGAGTAAGAATAAATTTATGCAAAAACCCAAGGCGTCCATCTTTAACCATATGCTCACCAATATGTATAAAACCGCCCCATACGCCATCAATAAACATTATTACAAACAACATTGCCGGGTTAACCCCTAATAAAATACACACCGTAGTTCTTATTAAATCGGCATAAGGTCCTTCAAGAAAAAAATGGGCATACGAAACAGAAAGGTTCATGGCCTCAGGAGCATGGTGAGTGGAGTGCAAACACCAGAATAAACGAACTTTATGCCCCAGATAATGATATATAAAATGGCCGAATTCCCAAACAACATAACCGTAAATAAACCAGTACCACGTAAAAGATGTTTTGATAATAGCATATTTTTCAAAAATGCCTATACAAAAAATGGTTACAGCAATTGCGATAAACCTACCGATCACAGCATTGAATACGAAAGAAAAAAATGAGATTTTATAATCAATAACTTTAAATTTTTTATATAATGAAGCCCCTATTATTTCTAAAAACAATACCATTGGAAAAAGAGGGCGGATAATTGAAAAAAATCCATCGGCAGTCAGAAAAAAATGATAATTGCCTGACTTAAGTATTTTTATCAATTGTTCTACACCGAAGAACCCGATAAGCCAGTCATAAATTGCTGTAAAAAAGTTCATTTTTATAAATTCTGCTGTTTATAATGTCAACTTATACTGATCTTGTTAATTTGTAAGGATACACTTTTCCGGAAGCCCACTGGGCTACATAAATATTTTCATCGCGGTCAATGCAAACATCATGGGGATGAATAAATATCTTATCTGTCTGCCCCATTGGTTGCAGAATGCCATCAACATATTGCGGCTCACTTCCCCCAATATTGCTGACGACTTTATTATGTTTATCAATAATAGTTACAAAGCCGGTTGCGGCTGCATCCATATTGGGTGAGCGAAGAACGGCTGCGTATAAATGATCGCCTTTAATTACAGGTCTGCACACACATGCGCCCGGAAGTTTTATTACCTCTATAAGCTCCCCTTTTTTACTAAACCTTTTAAAGCAGTTACGTGTCCTGTCGGTTATAAGCAGTGAGTGTTTATCATTACGCGTGTCAAAACAAATACCATGGGCGTTATCAAGATGTGCATCACCTTCACCTCTGCCGCCGAAAAAGTTTATGAGCTTTCCCTTGCTGCCGTAATGCAATATGTATTGCGCTCCATATCCATCCGCAATAAAAATATCACCATTAGCATCAATTATTGTTTCCGTAGGTACAAATTCTTCAGGCTTTGAATAGATCCCGGCATCTAATGGTGCATCAATTGTTAGCAGCACTTTACCGTCCAGGGTAGTTTTATATACCTGGTGCTTTACAGTATCTGTTATATATAAAAACTCAGTCCCGTTTTCGTTGTGCAGCGTTAACCCGTGCCCTCCCGGAAAAATATGTCCCCAATTATCCAATAACTTCCCACCCGTATTATAGATAAGAATGTTATTTTTTGTTTCATTGGTAAGCAATATAATTCTTCCTTTACTATCCTGCACCATTTCATGACAATCGTTTACCGGAAACTGAGAAGCGTTTGTTTTAGACCAGGCTGTATCAAGGGTATAAGTCATATTATTATATCCATATACTTTTTCCCGCTTTCTTGCAAAAAGATCATGCATAATCAACATACTGCCCGAAGCCATTGCAGTTTCCTTTATAAAGCTTCTTCTCTTCATATTTGCTTTTTTTAAAATAATAGCCGGCAAAGAATTTATTACAAATCTATTTACCGGCTATTAAATTTTGTCATCCCGGAATATTAAAACCCTTTATTCTGCGTAAGACTTTTATTATTATTTATTTCCCTCAGAGGAATAGGAAACAGTAACTGGTTTTCGGTGAAGGTTTTACCCCATACCGTTGTGTGTCCTACAAAATCATCAAAGTTACCAGTGAGATCATTTCTCACCTTACGTGTCCGCAACATATCGAACCAGGTTTTACCTTCGTAACATAACTCCAGGTAACGCTGTGTCCATACTTCTTTTTCAAATTCATCCTGGCTCATTGAAGCAATTGCGGGCAAATTGGCTCTCTGGCGAATCATGTTAACATAAGATATAGCACTGGCATCAGGGCTTCCGTTAGCACGATTAGAAGCTTCGGCATACATCAGCATTACATCGGCCAATCTGTAGATAGTATAATTCAGATCAGAATGAGCAGAACTGGTAACTGCATTTACATCAAACCATTTATAAATATAATAACCGCCAAGAACGATCGTATCAGTGGCAGAGCCGTTTTTAGTCCATTTAGTATAGAAAAATTGCCGTTCCTGGGTACGTTTATCTCCGGCGGGGTAGCTTTGTACAAATTGTACGGTAGGTACGAGTCCTCCAAATTCATCGGAGTAAACTGCAATATCCTGGTACTGCGGCAATGCTTTTGCAGTGAGGTCATTATCATTAATACCTGCAGCATATTGCACCTGCCATATGAACTCCCCTTTATTTTTATTTGAAGGATTGTTCATATCGGTATAGTTTGGAAACAAAGTATAACCTCCGTTATCAATAACAGCTTTAGATCGTTTGGCAGACTCTGCATAATACTGCTGGCCCCCGCCAACGGGAAAACCTGCGTAAGTAAGATACACATCTGCAAGCAGTGATTTCACGGCTGCCATAGAAACCTTACCGGTATTATCCTGCCATGGCAGGGTTGATGACTCTGCGGTAATAAGATCAGGAATGATAATTTCGTCATATATTTCCTTAACCGGTGAGCGTGCAGGCTCTACATTGTTTAAATCTGAAACTACATCCGTAATCTTTGGGACGTCTCCATACATCCGTACGAGGTAGAAATAATAAAATGCTCTCAGTGTATGAACTTCAGCAAGCATATTTGCCTTTGCGACAGTATCCTGGGATATCTCACTAATCTTTTGTAATGCAAGATTACAGTTAGCAATGCCTCTGTAGAGGCCCTGCCACCAACTGTCAATATAAAAGGATTGCGCATCATAGGTAAGATTATAAAAACGGAAACTTTCTGTCTGTGCGTTACCGGATGCTTTACCTGTCATAAATTCCATCAAAGAAGCAGTGTTACCACCGTAGCCACCGCTTCCGGCATCTAAGATTGTAAGATTCGAATACCCTGAATTGGCAAACGCTCTTGCAATTGTAGGACTGGTAACATTTGACTGCGGAGTTAGTGATCCTGTAGGCTGCTCGTCGAGAAATTTTTTACAGGAACTTAAACCAAGAATAAATGTTACTATAAATATACTTTTAAAATTTTTCATATTCATTCGTTTATCAGATTAGAAAGAAAGGTTTAAGCCCGCGTTAATAACAAGAGGTCTCGGATAAGGGAAAAAATCCTGGTTTTGTGTAAGCTGACCTCCGAAAGTGTTAACTTCAGGATCATAACCTGTATACTTTGTGATAACAAACAGATTTTGTGCACTGACATAAAAGCGAAGGCGGCTTATATTCAATCTGCTGATTGTGTTAGCAGGTAATGAATATCCTAATACAAAGTTTTGACCGCGTATAAAGGACCCATCCTGTACCCAATGGTTATCTATGTGTGTTTGATAAAATGAGCCATAATAACGAACTTCTGCTATCTTACTGTTTTGATTTTCGGGAGTCCACGCACCCAGCACTGTTGCTAAGCTATTGGCTATCGCCTGTCTGTCCTCGGTGGAATGCATAAAGTTTGAAACAGTATTTACTCCTCCTACAAAGCGGATATCAAAGGTAAAATCAAAGTTTTTGAAGTTAATTGTATTTGATAAGTTGGCTGTGTATTTGGGATATGCCTGCCCAAGCCTTGTATTATCTGCATCATCAATTTTACCATCATTATTAATATCTTTCCATTTTATATCTCCGGGCTTTAAATTAAATTTCGCTGCTTCAGCCGCTTCTTTTGTACCCCACACACCTTCTCTTACATAACCCCAGAAGGTTCCTATTGGCCACCCTACGCGAAGAATATTGGTTTGGCCTAAAAACCAGGGACCGGGATAAATGTCGTCGTTGTTTACCCCTAATTGCAAAATTTTATTCTTATTAACCGTAAAATTAATATCAGTAGTCCAGGTCAGGCTTTTTGATTTTACAATCTGTGTATTTAGTGCCAGTTCAACGCCATTGTTTTGTAATGAACCAATATTTTCGGTTACATTAGACAAGCCTGAAGTCCAGGGAATAGGCGCATCTAACAACATATTTTTTGTTACACGGTGATAATAATCTGCAGTTATATTGAACCGGTTAAATAAACCTACTTCCAGTCCTACATCAACCTGGTCTACATGTTCCCATTTCAAATCCTGGTTTCCAAAACTCCCCCGGCTTATAGTAGGCTGTCTTTGCCCATTAAATAAGGTAGTGCCGGAACCTAATAATTGAAAAGATCTATAAGTACCAATCTCCTGGTTACCGGTAGAACCTATACTGGCACGAAGCTTTAAATTACTGATGGCGGCGCTGTTTCTAAGAAAATCTTCTTTAGATATATTCCAGGCTGCACCTGCAGAAGGGAAAAAGGCATACTTATTATTTTGTCCGAACCTTGATGAACCATCATATCTGCCGGTTGCGGTAAATAAGTATTTGTCGCTTATATTATAGGTCATGCGGGCAAAGTAAGAGTTCATAGCCCAGGTGTCATCGTTTGAACCAATGTTAGGAACCCCTGTACCTGCCCCGAGGTTATGCCATTGCCAATAATCATCTATAAAATTTGTCACACTTGCGCCCTGGTATTCCTGATAGTTTTTCTGCCACGAAAGACCTAACAGTGCGGTTAATTTCTGATTTGAATTCACCTGCTTATTCCAGGTGAGATAATTTTCGCTTTGCCAGTAAGTCCTCATCCAGTTATTAATACTTGCAACGCCTCTTTCATTCAGTGAAAGTGAAGAAAGTTCGCGCCCCGAGTAAAAATTGTTCTTTTGGGCATTCACATCAAAACCGAAGTCGCTTCTGAAATCGAGGTCTTTGGTGATATGAAACAAGGCATATACATTACCGAGAGATCGCATAATGTTAGCTAAAGTATAGCGGTTTGTAGCAATATTAACCGGATTACTTCCACCTTCCATACCGGGGAAATCGCTGTTGCCGCCCCAGGTGCCGTCAGGATATTTTATCGGGACAATGGGTATTCCTTCAATTACCATTCTCGATACATTCAAACCTCCGTTAGCATCCGAAACCAATCTTTCAGTGCTTTTTATAAGAGACATGCTTCCTCCTATTCTTAACCATTTATTTACATCATTATCCATAGTGAAACGCAGAGAGTATCTCTTAAACCAGGATTGTATCATTAACCCGTTTTGATCTAAGTATCCAGCGGACAAACTATATGTTGATTTTTCAGAACCGCCCTGCAATGTAAGCTGGTGATTATTGCTCCAGGATGGCTTATACACTTCCTTTTCCCAATTAGTATTATATAAAGGCTTTCCGCTTGCATCAAAAAGTTTTGGAAAATTTGCAGGATTGTTGGCTACATATTTACCTTGTGCAAAACCTGCAGAGTCATACTTCTGGGCGTTTTTGTAAGCAAGGTTGTATACATCCATAAATTCCTGTGCATTCAAAGCTTTTAGGTGGCGCTGCAGTCGGTTCATAGACACATATGTATCATAAGAAATGCGGCTTTTACCTTTAATGCCTCGCTTTGTAGTAATAATGATCACCCCGTTAGCGCCTCTTGCGCCATAGATAGCAGTAGCCGAGGCATCTTTTAATACTTCTACTGAACCGATATCATTTGGATTGAGCGTATTAGCGTCTACACCGATAACACCATCCACTACATAAAGGGGATCGAGGCTTGAGTTTATGGAACTGATACCGCGGATACGAACTCTCGCAGCTTCACCAGGAGCATTGGTATTAAAGTTTACCTCTACTCCCGGCACTCTGCCCTGCAATGCCTGTGATATATTGGTAACAGGCCTGTCTAAGAGTTTTTCTGACTTAATAGTTGAGACAGCGCCGGTAAGATCGGATTTCCTTGCAGTTCCATAACCAATAACAACTACTTCACCTAAAGATGCGCTTAAGCTCTGCAACTGTACATTCACAGCGTTTTGGCTGCCTGCAGATACTTCCTGCGCCTGCATGCCTGTATAGCTGAATATAAGCCTGGGATTAGCAGATGTAACACCTAAACTGTAATTACCATTTGCGTCTGTGAAAGTACCGTTTTTAGAGCCTTTTACCTGCACAGAAACATTAGATAACGGAGAACCGGCACTGTCAGTAATTTTGCCGGTTATTGTTCTGTTCTGAGCTGAAGCTGACAGAAACAATAAAAATAAAAGAGAGCTTACAAAAGATGCCCGGAGTGTAGTTTTATTCATGATGGCTAATTTTTAAAAATGAATAATGGGATATAAAAACCTGGTAAAAAAAACAGTAACTTCTCATTTTGTTTTCCCTGAATTTTTTTGCTTCTTAATGAGAGCTAAGGTTTTAGGAAAAAAACGTAATAAGGAAATTTGAATGCAATTTTTTTTTATTGTGACTTATTGTTTTATTGTTTTTTATTTCAAATAAGTTAATAATAAAATTAACAATGGAAAAGAAAATAAACTTCCATGTTCAAACATACTAACATAATTTATTAACAACAAATTTTTTTTGATAAATTATACTAAACAAAAAGAAATTACGTTAAGACAAATCTCAAATTTCAAATGCTGCGTAATAAAGAAAATAAAACGCAGATAAATTTAGATATCTCTTTTCATTTCGATGGAGTAAGTAAATTTATCAGAGCGGTAGTACCCTAAATTATATTCTATCGGCTTGTTGCCTGAGTCGTATACCACACGTTCCCGAAAGAGGATGGGAGATTTTACATTTACTTTTAATTTCCTGGCTATACCTGCGTCAGCAACAGCATTTATATGCTCACTGGAACGGTTTACTATAATACAATATTTTTCTTCTAACAACTGGTATAATGGCTTATTTAAATCATCCTGCTGCGTTAATTCTATGCGGGGATGAAAGAAGCTTTCGAAGTAAACAATAGGATCGCTGCCGACTCCTTTTAACTTTGAAAGTTTCACTAATTCAGTTCCGGGTTTTATTTTTAAAAGCTTTGCGATCTTTTCAGTCGCCTGCACTTTTTCAATCCTTAACGCAAGATTCAGCACGTTAACACCGCGGTTTTTCATTTCCAGCGTAAAGCTATACCAATTGTTTAAACTTGATTGTAAAGGTATTTGCGGAGCTGCGGTGGTCCCAATTCCTTTTTTTCTGATCAGAAGACCTTCATTTTCTAATTTATTAGTCGCCTGCCGTATGGTATTTCGTGAGATCCCGAGCCTGTTAGCGAGGTCTACTTCCTTTGGAAGAAACGCGCCATCTTTGTACTCCGGCATTTTTATAAGCTTGCGCAACAATTCTTCCACCTGCACGTGTAAAGGAAGTTTGCTTTTATGATTAATAGTTAAGATCCTCATATTATAATTACGAATAAAAGTATTGGCAGGAAGGTGTTAAGATACATTTCTTTCAGAAAGATTAATTCGTAAAATAAAATAATCAGAATAGTAAAATTGATTAAAGGTTGCAATCGTACAAAACATATAAGTTATAGTACCGCTTAGACCGTACTGCTTACTGTTGAAAAAAGCCTTGTATGCAAGATTAATGTAAGTTGCCTTATAAGAGTACCGTGCAAAGGAAGAATGGCAGATGTAAAAAAGGCTGTAAAAGACATGATAAAGCAGAGGCGCAAAGAAATCTGAAAGAAGCGTTAATCATAAAAACAGGCATTGATAAGATCAGGTAATGATGAAATCAGGAATACTGAAATATACTGCCAGGGTTCATATTAAGGAAATACCGGCCCCTCCTGCGGTAAAAAGCCTGGCTGTGCATTATCAATGAAAGGCCAGCCTTGCTGCCATAAAATTTTATCTAACAACATTACCCTCCGTGTAGGTTGTTTTTTATCAAACGCGTGGTAGATCATCCATGTCTGACCGGCTTTATCGGTTACAATATCACCATTATGACCAGGGCCAATAAATCCGTCAGGGCCAGCATCTTTTTGCAGTAATAATGTTCCCCCGTTCTCCAGTAACGGTTTGCCTTCCCTATCAATATAAGGTCCTTTAAATGCTGCAGATCTTGCTACCTTAACCTGGTAGGTGCTTTTCTCACCTTCGCAGCATGTACCGGTGGATCCTAAATAATAATAGTAGCCATCTTTTTTATAAATGTAAGATCCTTCATAAGCGTTTCCGCCTATTTTAAATTTATCCCCTTTTACATGCAAACCATCTTCAGACAGCTCTGTTGCATAAATACCATTAAAGCTTCCCCATATTAAATACGGCTTTCCTTGTTCTTCAAAGAAAAAAGGGTCTATAGAATTGTTGACACCGATTTCTTTACTTAAAAATAATTTGCCATGATCTGTAAAAGGACCTTCAGGTCTATCTGAAGTAGCCACTCCGATACCCGGGTTTGGGTCTCCCCATACAGAATAAGAGTAATACAGAAAATAGGTATTATTATAGAAAGTGGCATCTGGCGCCCATATTCCACCGGCTGATTTCCAATTTGGTTTTTTAGTCAACGCATCGCCAACCACCTCCCAGCTAACTAAATTTTTAGAACGCAGGATCGGAAGGAAATAATCTCCTCCGAAATTTTCCTTTTTCCAGCTTGCCTGTGTCGAATATGCATAAAAAAAGCTGTCTTTTGCCTGTACTAAATTCGGATCAGGAAAATCATGATTAAAAACAGGGTTTTGATAAGTGAATTTAGTTGTGTTTGCAGTGTCTGCAGCAGCATGAGCAATTATCCTTTCATGATTACAGGAAATAGATAAGATGGCAACAAGGCCGAGGCAATATAACTTATCCAGGTATTTTTTTTTACATGTCAAAACCATATGCTCAAAATTAAAAGATTGCTTTTAGGGTAAAGGTATTAATATTACCAAATGATTATTAACCATCATTTACATTCAATTTTATTTTCCCGCTTATAACATTGTTCATTTCTAAATTTAAATTTTTATTTAAAAAATTAATAAAAAAGCCAGCGTCTCCTGTTTTTATCGAACACATCGCTATTAATATAAGTTGGCAGAAATAAAAGATCTGCATTATGAAGCAGTTTGATAAAGTCAATTGAATTATGGATTAAATCTTTTATCGTTATTTGGTTTAAATTTAGTTTCAGCTTTTTCTGTAAAAATTATCCTGTTAATTAAGCTGAAAATAATTCTTTTTCCCCATCTTAAACTTTTTTTTCTACAAAAAATAATGGCAGGAAAATTGAACTATTAAAATAAGTCAACATATCAAGACCCTCAACAATTCAATCATTAAAACAAGAAACATGAAGAAAGTAATTTTTGGAAGTGCGCTGCTTTTAGCCTTATCTGCTTGCAATTCGGGAGATAGCAGTACCAGCACTACTGACAGCACTTCTACTAACAGCTCTGGAAGTATGAGCAGCGGAAGTGGCACAAGCGGAACAGACACGGGATCAGCTATGACTGATTCTTCAGGAATGAATCAATCTGGAGCGACTGGGAATGGCGGAATAGGAACCGGTACAACAAACGGAACAGGCTCTTCAAGCGGTACTGGCAGCGGTTCCGGTACAGGCAACGGATCTGGCTCCACAGGTTCGGGAAGCGCTACAGGCAGTGGCAGCGGAACCGGTGGAACAGGTACCGGAGGAAGTAATACTGGCAGCGGTACAGGATCAGGAACTATAGGTAGTGGAAGTGGAACAGGAACCCACAGCGGAAGCGGAAATGGAACAAGTGGAAGCGGTACTGGTACAAGCGGAAGCGGTTCTGGCACAAGCGGAAGCGGTTCTGGCACAAGCGGAAGCGGTACACATAGCGGAAGCGGAATGCATGGCGGTGGAACAGGAACACATAGCGGATCCGGAACCGGTGGAAGCGGTACAAGTGGAAGCGGAAGCGGTACGAGTGGAAGCGGTACTGGTACAAGCGGAAGCGGTAGTAGTGGAACAGGTGGAAGCGGAACTTCAACAAGGCCGTAATAATCTCAAGCATGGCTGAAACCTAAATAAAAAGAAGCTTTTCCAAGGAAAAAGCTTCTTTTTATTTACATATCTTCAAAAACCAGGTATTATTTTATTTTCTAACCAGTTGTTAATTCTCTTTAGTTGTAATGCAGTTTTTTTCCCGGACTTCTCCTCTCAATGTAAATTATTCCATCACTAACCTTCACTTAGACTCCTTTATATCAGCAATTATTTTTCCAGGTTTTCTTCCGCTTTTGCCCAGACTACGTCTGCTGCTGCAATAATTATTATATTATCTTCATCGTTTTTTACTCCATCTGTTTTTGCAATAATCACTGCTTTTATCCTTACATTAAAATTATTATTAAAGATGTTGTGGTATGTAAAAAAAAATGACAGCAAAAAGTGCTGCCATTTTTATAAACCTTTGTTGATGGTAAAAAACCATCTTCTGAAAAAACTCTGAAAGAAGCGACGTTATTAAAACAAAAAATTAATCAAATGTTTTTTTAACACTGTCGCCTATATCTTCTGCTTTGTCTTTAATGTTTTCCCACACACCTTTTGACTTGTGCTTAACATCATCTGCTGCGTCTTCAGTACTATCAGCAATATCGTGTGAGGCATGTTTTATTTTATGGCCTGCAACGTCAGAATCATCTTCTACATCATTTTTAACTTCCCTTGTATCGTCAGATAAGTTGTCCATTGTATGACTTACGTTTCTTTTAGCGTTCGATGTACCGCTGCTAAGATCTTCATTTAATTCATCATCTCTTTCTAACATAAAAAAAATTTAAAAGTTAATATTTAAAAATTCCATATCTACAATTTAAATAATCATACCATCGCTTAAGCTTTATCCTACATTAAAATATTGTAAGTACAGCAAAAAAATTTATTAATACCAGGAGGAATAAAGGGTTACAATACCAAGTTGCAAATGAGTTTAAGATGTGTTAAATAATTATTACTGAGATCAAAAAGAACTTATTGGGGAATTATTGATTTTTTTGCATGATTAAGATTCCACACCATTGTGCTTGCGCCCAGTATGGCAGCATCAGCTTCGTTTAACTCACTAAAGATAATTTTTACTTTATTTTTATAAAGAGGAAGTAGATTTTTCTCCATATGCTCTCTTGCAGCTTTCAAAAACAAATCTCCTGCTTTTATCACGCCTCCAAACAAAATAATGGCCTCCGGAGAAGTAAACATTACGAAGTTAGCGAGTGCTTCTCCGAGTATTTGCCCGGTAAACCTATAAGTTTCCTGCGCTATTTTATCACCTTTTAAAGCACATTCATATACTAATCTTGAGTTGATTTTATCTGACTCATATTGCCGAAGCAGGCTTTCCTCATTGCTGGTCAGGAGCATTTCTTTTGCGGTAAGCATAATACCTGTGGCAGAGCAATACGACTCTAATGAACCTTCGAGGTCAGTTTTCCAGTGTTTTCTTCCGCCATGCCTGATAATGGTATGTCCTAACTCGCCTGCATACCCGTCGTGCCCGTACACCATTTGCCCGTTGCAAACAATGCCGCTGCCCATACCTGTACCCAGGGTAATCATAATAAAATCTTTAAAACCTTTAGCCGCGCCGTAGGTCATTTCGCCAACGGCGGCCGCATTGGCATCATTGGTTAAAGTGCAGGGTAAACCAAATTTGTCTGTTAATAATTTCGCCAGCGGTATAACGCCATTCCAGCGTAAGTTAGGTGCATATTCTATTAGTCCTGTATAGTAATTGCCATTGGGAGCCCCTACACCAATACCAGCAATATTTCCAGTCTTTTGCCACGCATTGATGAGAGGCATTAAATTATCATACAACTCTTCCAGATAAGGTTCAATAGTAGGATAAGTATTGGTTTTTATTTTTCCTTTTTTCAGAATTTCCCCACGATGGTTAACAATACCAAACTCGGTGTTAGTGCCGCCAATATCAATTCCGATTGCATAATTTGGAGAAGATTCATACATAGTTTTTTTCTTTACCGGAGGTCAAATGTATACAAGTTATCAATAATTACAGGAGCATTATTATATAAAAATTAAAAGCATTTCAAATGTATTTATGACATGAAAGGAAACCCCGCTTTCCTGTATTATGCTCTTTGTTTAATTCTGCCGGAAGCCTGGTGCTGGAGAGCATCTCTCAATAAAGCTTTTGCTCTTGAAAACTGTGATTTGCTGGTGCTTTCGGTAATACCTAATTTTTTTGCAATTTCTTTGTGCGAATATCCTTCAACAGCATATAAATGAAAAACAGTGCGGTAACCTTCACTCAGCTTCATAGATGTTTTCATAAGATCTTTCTCGTAAAGGCAGTCTAAAGCATTTGTATGCTTGTCGGTTAAGGTATTTTCAAGACCGTCGCTTTCAGAAAATTTTACATTATTACGTCTTAAATGCTCAATAGCGGTGTTAACAAAAATTCTTCTCACCCAGCCTTCAAAAGAACCTTCGCCTCTGAATTTGAAGAGATTAGTAAATAATTTTACGAAAGCGTCCTGCAAAATGTCTTCTGCATCCATTTGGTTTTTTGCGTACCGCAGACAGATAGTATACATTTTAGGAGAAAACATATCGTACAATTCTTTTTGACTTTTTCTGCTTCCGTTGATGCAGTTTTCGATAAGAGATTTTTCAGAAAGGATAGAGGTGGTGATCATAGTTATTTTTTTACTCTTACCTTTTTACTACATTAGTGCCAGAGTATAACTAATTGATAATCATACTGCTTCTTCTTATAAAAAACCTTTTTTCTTCCCTAAATTGGAAAATATTATCAGATTTAGGAATAAGTTTTATTTGAAACATTAAATAATAAGGATGCTTGGGTCTAAGCCGCTCTTATCACAATCTGTCAGAATTGTTTAATCCAAAAGACCGGTCATCCCACGCATAAGATAACAATTTGCAGAAAGTAATATGGAAGAATGAGGATTAATAAATTAAAAGCACCAAATATTAGTGCTTGTTTTTCCTTTAAAACTGTAGTGCAAATGATGTTCCCTTGCCTTCTATAGATTGAGCATGTATGTTTCCATGATGGAGCATCATTATTTGCTTGCAAAGGCTAAGACCAATGCCGCTGCCGCTTTTTTTAGTAGTAAAAAAAGGAATAAAAATTTTATCCAGCACTTCGTCGCTCATGCCTGCGCCGTTATCGGCAACTTTTATAATGACTTTTTTATTTATAGCGATATCAGCCGTTAATAAAATTTTGGGATCAGGCTGGTCTTTTACAGCATCTATGCTATTTACAATAACATTTATTAATACCTGTTCAATAAGGCTTGTATCGGCTTCAAGAACTAAATCAGTATCCTTGAGCACTATTTCCATTTCTATATTCTTTTGATCCAGTGTAGGCTCCATCAAGCTGTAGAGGTTTTCGAAAAGATCACGCACATATATTTTCGACAGGTTGGGAGTAATGATCTTATTAAGGTTGCGGTAGGTTTCAGCAAATTTCAATAACCCTTCGCTCCTTCTTTTAATGGTTTCAATGCCGAGTTTAAGGTCATCCAGACTGCCGCTGTTATTGTCTATATTAGCAACGGATTCTTCGAGCCTGTTTTTTAAAGTATCGGCCAGAGAAGATATGGGGGCAATGGAATTCATAATTTCATGAGTCATTACGCTCAGCAATTTTTGCCATGCCTTTGACTCAGTTTCATCCAATGCTTCGTCTACATTCTGAAAAGCAATCAGCTTAAACTTTTCCCCTTCCGTTTGAAAGGCTGTGGCAGATAACAATATTTTAAACGATTTTCTTTCTGCGTGAGCAGTGGCAATTCTTGTTTCTCCCGGTTTTAATGCAATAACCTGTTTATACAATTCCTCATCCCTTTTGTGAAGAGAATGAATGGTTTTTAAATAAGGCAAACCGAGCATTTTCTTTAGCGTTTCATTCATCCACAAAACTTCGCCGCCTTCGTGCTTGTAAGAAAGTATGCCTGTGTCTACCAGCTCTAATATTTTCTGCAGATACTGGTACTGAGTCTCCTTTTCTTTGCTGATAACTTTAAAAGTGCTGTTGATTTCATTAAAACCTTTTCTTAACGACTGCAGATCAGCCGGGGCATGTTTTACATCAAAATTTCTTGAAAAATCGCGGTAATGAATCGATTCTACAAACTGATTTAACTCTACCTGTGCCTCGCGGTGAAAACGAAAAAACTCTATTACACTATAAATAATAAGAGGCGACAATAATGCCGCAGCCACAAACCATCCTTTTACAAGAAAAAATGACTCTGCTACAAGGCATGCAAACATCAGTATAACTCTTATTGATATACGCCACTCTATATTTTTAAATATCATGGTAAGAAGTTAGAATTAGGGGTTAAGAGAAAGAAAATATTCAATGCTTAATGCTCAATTTACAATACACAATGTTCAAAATTTTCAAGTAGTTATTGCTGGTTTTATTGATTATTGAACATTGAAAGTTGAGTATTGAAGATTTAGTTTTTCCTTCTATCAAATATCGTATTTACTTAGCCTTCTGTATAATGCTGTCCTCGTAAGCCCTAACTCTTTTGCGGCTTTGGAAATATTTCCGTTGTGTTTTTCAATTACTTTCAGAATGGTATTCTTTTCTACTAAATTCAAATTTAATTCAACCGGTTCATCATCTTCGGGTTTTACAGATTCTATAGGAGAAAAGATGATATCATTTGCTTTAAGCACTTCCCCGTCGGCCATTATCACGGCTCGTTCTACGGTGTATTGCAGCTCTCTTACATTGCCCGGATAATTATAGTGCAGCAATTTATCCTTTGCGCTCTGATCGAACTGAACGCAGGGTTTTAAATATTTATTACAGTAAAATTTGCTGAAATGATCTGCAAGAAGAATAATATCACTTCCCCTTTTTCGCAGTGGCGGAACAATTATTTCAACCGTGTTAATCCGGTATACCAGATCTTTTCTGAACCGGCTCTCATTGGCAAGCTCCTGCAGGGGAACATTGGTGGCACAAACCAATCGAATATCAACAATTATTGCCTGGTTTTCGCCCAAACGCATAACCTGCCTGTTTTGCAAAACACTCAGCAACTTTGCCTGCTGGTGCAATGATATGTTGCCAATCTCGTCAAGAAACAAGGTGCCGCTATTTGCAGCTTCAAATCTGCCCGAGCGGTCTTCCCTGGCATCTGTGAAAGCGCCTTTTTTATGACCGAATAATTCACTTTCAAATAAGGATTCTGTCAATGCACCTACATCCACTTTTATATAAGGTTTGTTTACTCTTAACGATTGCTGGTGAATAGCTTTTGCTATTAAATCTTTTCCGGTTCCGTTTTCTCCAAGTATTAAAATGTTTGCATCTGTCGGCGCTATCTTTTGAATCTTGTAAAAGATTTCCTGCATCACCTGTGATTCTCCAAGCAATTCCCTGTTTAATATAGAATCAAATTGTACCGGAACTTCATTTGCTTTTCCATTTGTTTTTTTGTTTAAAGCTTCTTTTATTGTGATTAACAGCTTTTCATTGTGCCAGGGTTTTACCACAAAATCTGCCGCGCCTTCTTTAAGAGACCGGATAGCCAGATCAATATCTCCATAAGCTGTTATCATTATGACCGCAGCGTCAGATTTGAATTCTTTAATCTTCTTCAGCCAAAACAAGCCTTCATTACCTGTATTGATAGAACTCATAAAGTTCATATCAAGCATAATGAGATCAAAAGATTGTTTTGCTAAAATAGAACGCAAATTTTCAGGATTTTTTTCTGTAAGAACCTCTTTGACTTCAGTTTTCAGCAGCAGCCTTACCGCCGTTAACACATCAGGATCATCGTCAATAATTAATATAGAAGCGTTTTTTAAAAGCATTTTTTGGTATAAAATTATTTGTTATCGTTTGACCTCACCCCCAACCCCTCTCCAAAGGAGAGGGGCAAAACCTTCTCTGTCCTTTTTTACCTCATCCGCCCTTTGGGCACCTTCTCCTTTAGGAGAAGGAATCTTATTCATCCCACAAATCCCAAACATCCCACAAATCCCAGTTCAGACAATTTCATCACAATCCTTAAAAAATCCAATAAATCGTGGTTCTATCATTCCGCCCTCAAACTATCTACCGGGTTAGCGTTTGCTGCTTTAACAGCCTGGAAAATTACAGTTGACAAAGCTATTACCAACGCTGCCAAACCTATCACTGCAAACATCCACCAACTGATATTAATGCGATAAGCAAAATCTTCAAGCCATTTATTCATCAACCACCAGGCAACAGGGGCAGCGATACAGATTGCGACAGCGATCATTAAAAGAAAGTTTTTCGATAATATCGTTACTATATCCTGCACACTTGCACCTAAGACTTTTCTGATGCCAATTTCTTTGGTTCTGTTCATTGCGTTAATAGCTGACAATCCAAATAAACCCATACATGCAATGAATACCGCAAAGAAACAGGAGGCCTGGACTACTTTCTGCCAGCGCTTTTCCGGTTCGTACATCTTTGCTATAGTTTGATCTAAAAAAGTGTATTGAAAGGGATAATTTTGGGTAATATCTTTCCATTCTTTTTCAATCTTCGCTATTGTCTGCTGCGTCTGGCCTTTTTTTATTTTGAACATAAAACTTCCTATATACTTGTCAGCGAGCCTATATTGCTGTGGTTGTATTTTTTGAGAAAGGCTTTCAAAGTTGTGGTCTTTTACCACGCCAATGATTCTTGCGTCCATTGGTTCATTATATTCTCCCAGCTTTGCAGTTTTTCCTAACATATTAAAAAGGGTTTCATTCACAATACAACTTCTTACAGTAGTTGAAGAATCGGAACTGATATCTTTGGAGAAAGGCCTTCCTTTGACAAATTTCAATCCCAGCATTTCAAAGTAATTGTAATCAACAGTAAGCTGCTTTAAAAACTTCTGTTCACCGTTTAGTTTAAACCCATTTGTATTTCCTGATCCGTCTAAACTGCCATTCATTCCTGAAAATTGTATAATGCCGGGTTCTGACTGTGCAAACGTTTGCAGCCTTTCATGTACTCTTTTTGTAAAAACATTGTCCCACGTAGGGTTTTCTACCATCAGTATTTGTTCTTTATCAAAACCTAAATCTTTGTTGCTGATGTATTGCATTTGTTTAGTGATTACAAAAGCGGCTATCATCAAGATCACACAAGCAGTATATTGCGCAATAACCAAAATACGTGAAAAACGGGGATTTACTTTAAATGTTTGAAAGCTTTTAATGACCGTTACCGTTTTCATTTTAGAGATTAATAATGCAGGATAATAACCTGCTAAAATTCCTAAAATGAAGCTAAGCATTACTGAAGCAAGCGCTATTTCTTTCCAGGAAAAATCACTGAAGCTCAGGGTTGTATTCATTGCATAATTAAATAAAGGAAGCAAAAGGCTTGCTAATAGTAATCCTGCTAAAACGGATAATATGACAACAACCTGTGTTTCTGCCCAAAATTGCAAAATGATTGATAACCTGTTTGCTCCCATTACTTTTCGTACACCTACTTCCTGCGAACGTGAAGACGCATTTGATACAGTTAACAGAATATAGTTAAGCGAAGCAATTAATAAGATGATGATTACAAGACAGGCTAACTGGTAAATATTTTTTGCATTGGTATAATGTCCCCATGGATTCGAAACATTGTAGTGACAATTAGCCAAGGGTCGTAAATACCACCGGAATTTATTAATGTCTGCGGCTTTAATGTTAGCTCCTGCATCTGTGAAAGCTTTAAAATAGTCAGCAAAATAACTTTTCACCCATACATTCAGTTTCTTTTCAAATTGCAACACGTCAACATCCTCCGCCAGTTCAATTATATAAAGATGTTCTGAATGATTGAATCGTTCTTTAATATTTCTTTCGTAGCCTGGAAATGCAATGTTTGGCAGCAGCATATCATATCGTATACTTGAATTAGCAGGCGCATCTTCTGCTATACCAGCAACGGTGAAAAGATGTGTTGTATCGCTTGTTAATTGTATTGTGTTGCCAATAACATTGGTATTACCAAAATATTTTAGGGCAGTTGCTTGAGAGAGAACAATGTTATTTTTAGATAAAAGCGCTGTAGCAACATTTCCTTGTTTGAGTTTAAAAGAAAAGTTGTTTAAGAAATTATTGTCTGCATAAAGAATATGCTTTTCTTTAAATACTTCATTTTTTGCTTTTACCAATTGCGGACCTTCATCCTTAAAACGGGTAACACTTTTAACTTCCGGAAAAGTACTTTGTAAATCTGCCGCTACTACCAATGGAAAAACAAGTTGATTGTCTACATCATCCTGTTTTGTAAGAAAAGAAAAGAAAGACCTTTTTGTTTGTTTGCTTGTGTCAATTAGGCTAAATAAGCTTGTCATCTCCAACCTGTACAGATGATCTTTCTTTTGGTGAAATGTATCAAAAGATTGCTCATATCTTATATGCATAAACAATAGCAGGCAAAAGGCTACGGAAAGAGATAAACCAATAATATTGATAAAGCTGAAAGCTTTATTTCTCAGCAGATTTCTGACTGCAGTTTTAAAGTAGTTGGTGAACATATATTTTCGATATTAAAATTTTCAATCGTACTTTTTTTAATTCGGATTAATTGAATTCCTCCACAAGTATACCATAAAGCTAAAACGATGATAATGAATTTTTTAAAGAAAGCAATGTACGCACAGGTGTATCAAAAGCGAACAGTTATTGTAACACAAGCGTACAATGTAAACACAAGGAAATAATAGAATTATGAATATCAATAAGTTATAGAACCGGTATACTATTGAAGATTATATGTATACCGGTATCGAAGCTGTGACAGCAAATAGCTGATGTTTTAATGCCAGGTATCAATTGCAGCACCGTTTTGTTTTTCGCAGTTTTTATTTCAATCTGTCTTCAATGTCCATTCTTTGGTGTAACACCCTCACAATTTCAGTTACCTGGTCTTCGCCCTTTCGATAAAATATTAAATGTGATTTTACTTTAGAAGCTTTGTAACCTTGTTTAATATGTTCCATTGATTTTCCACTTTCGAAATGTTTAGCGGCATATACAATCTCACTAATCAGTAAGTGGTAATATCTGTCTGCTTGTTCCTGAGACTATCTTTTAAAAGTATATAACCAAATATCTTCAAGGTCTTGCAGAGCTTTTTCACTTATTCGATAAGTACTTTTTTTCATAATTGCCTGCTCTGTATGTCATGTAAGTGCTCTGCAGGATCAAAATTTTCAAGCAGGAGGCTTTTCTCACCAAGTTCTAATTCTGTTCTTAATTGCCTTACTTTTTTTTCTTCAATCTCAAGTAACCGCAAAGCCGTTCTAATAACTTCACTTGCTGAATTATATCGTCCGGATGATATTTCTTCATTGATGAAGCTCTCAAAATAATTTCCAAGTAATACTGAAGTATTTTTTGCCATTTCGTAATGTTTTTTCAAAAATACCAAAAATTGGTATTTCGGAAATTTATTCAATTATTTCCTTAAAAATTATTTTCCGGAATCTTTCGACACACTGAGGTGTCCTGGTATAAATTTATAATCTGTGTAAGAGGTGTCGGGTTGTAATCATTAAGAAGAACATCATTATTTTTCAGAGAATATTTGCGCTATACAGGATAAAACTAAAACATTAAAACTAATTTTCTACATAAAACACCTTTACAAAGGTGTATCAAAAGCGGACACTTATTGTAACACAAGCGTACAATGTAAACCGTTCAAGAAATAGTAGGATTTTGAATATCAACTTGTTATAGAATCGGCACACTATTGAAGATTGTTTTATGTGGATTTGTTTTTTGATAAGTTTTGAAAAATATTGTTGAAAGAAAAGATGCATGAAAAGATGCAGTACAAGTGAGTGACACAACCGGAGCTGCATAAAGAACCAATGCTTGCTTCACAATAATAAAAAAATTAAACACGGTAATTAATTAAATAAAAAATACTATAAAAAGTGGACAGAGTTATTGCAAAAAAAAGATGGAACAGTAAAAGGATAGCAACTATTGCAGGAATTGCTGCAGTGGCAGGATTGATAGCCGCAAGCTTGTATTTTACATCGGGCAAGAGCAGGCTGAATGTAGATACAGAACGGTTGACTGTATCAGAAATTAAAAAAGGTCCCTTCCAGGAATTTATACCTGTAAACGGGATCGTGCTGCCAATAACCACCATTTACTTAGATGCGATTGAAGGTGGCCGTGTAGAGGAAAAATATGTGGATGACGGCACAGAGATGAAGAAAGGGCAGCCTATTCTTCGCCTTAGCAATACTGATTTGCAACTCGGCCTTGTAACTCAGCAAACCAACGTGTATAACCTGCTTACACAAATGCAGATTTCACGCAATGCGGCACAGCAAAATACGGTGAATAAACTAACCCAGATGACCGATGTGGAAAGCCTGTTGAAGGAAGCAGAACGCATTTATAACCTGGATAAACACCTGTATGAAAAAAAGGCGATTGGCCTGCAGGAGTTTAAGAAAGCAGAAAATGATTATAATTATTATTCGCAAAAGAAAAACCTGACCACACAGATACTTCACCAGGACTCATCTTCTAACCTGCAGCAGTTAACACAGGCAAGGCAGTCGTACGAAGGCTCGCAAAACGCACTGAACGTAATGCGTAAAAAAGTAGGCGATCTGATAGTACGTGCACCGGTTGATGGTCAGTTGACATCGCTGGATGCGGAAGTTGGTCAGAGCAAAAATAAAGGAGAAAGATTGGGTCAGTTAGATGTTACCAGCGGTTTTAAAGTAAGAGCTGATATTGACGAACATTATATTTCGAGAATATTTCCGGGGTTAACAGGTGATTTTACTTTGTCTGATAAAACGTACAAACTTAAAATAAAAAAGGTTTATACGCAAGTCACTAATGGTCGCTTTCAGGTAGATATGGAATTTACCAGCCAGGTTCCGCAAGGCATTCGTCGCGGGCAAACATTGCAGATAAGGTTAGCGCTGGGCGATGAAACACAGGCGATACTTCTTGCAAAAGGAGGTTTTTTTCAACAGACAGGCGGCAACTGGATTTTTAAAGTAGCAGAAAACGGTAATGTAGCTTACAAAGTAGATATTCAGTTAGGCAGGCAAAACCCTGACTACTATGAAGTGTTGTCAGGTCTGAAGCCCGGAGACAAAGTGGTGACATCAAGCTATGAAAATTATGGCACCATGCAGGAACTGGTTATGAAAAAAGGGACCTCACCCTAACCCTCTCCAGAGGAGAGGGGATTGAAAGCCCCGGCCCTGAAGGGAGGAGATAAAAGGTAAATGATAACAAATGATATTCAACCACAAAAAATAAAAAACCAAATATTGCCTTTCCTCCCTCTCCTTTGGAGAGGGATTGAGGGCGAGGTCAAAAATACAATTATGAGAAAACTGCTTATATACTTATTACTGTTTGCTTGCTTTGAAAGCTTTATTTCTGCAACACCTTGTTACTGTTTCACACATAAAGACTTTTCACACTCCACTGACATTAATATTTTAAATAAAGATGAAACATTACAACAGGATAACATTGATAATGAAATTCATCCGCTTGACATTTTCACCTTACATTATTTTTAGTAACCAAAACTTACATTAAACTCACAAAATCTACCAATATGATCAGTATCAAGGAACTTGAAAAAATTTACCGTACAGAAGATGTAGAAACAGTAGCGCTTAATAAACTAACTTTTGAAGTAAGAGAAGGAGAATTTGTTGCAGTAATGGGACCTTCAGGCTGCGGCAAATCTACTTTATTAAATATCCTCGGATTGTTAGATGATCCTGATGACGGCAGCTTTCTTTTTAACGGAATAGAAGTGGCAAAATTCAACGAACGCAAACGTGCAGAATTACGTAAGCGAAACATTGGCTTCGTTTTCCAAAGCTTTAACCTGATAGATGAACTGACCGTTTTTGAAAATGTAGAGCTGCCGCTTATTTACCTTGGCATAAAAGCGCCTGAACGTAAAGAACGCGTAGAAAAAGTCCTGGACAAGATGCAGATCATGCATCGCCGCAATCACTATCCCCAACAATTATCCGGCGGACAGCAACAGCGTGTGGCAGTTGCCCGTGCAGTTGTCAACAATCCCAAATTGATACTGGCCGATGAACCTACAGGTAACCTTGATTCATCAAATGGTAATGAAGTAATGCAACTGCTTACAGATCTTAATGAACATGGAACAACCATCATAATGGTTACTCACTCCGAACACGATGCACGCTACAGCCATCGGATTGTAAGAATGCTTGATGGACAAGCGGTGACGGAGAATATAATGGTCTGAACTGGGATTTATGGGGTGTTTGGGATTAGTGGGATTGAATCAATTATTTCTTTAAACTAATTATCATCTATATGAGATCGCCAGTTTTATTGATTTTATTATTAACATCTGCTTTGTTGTTCGGACAACCTAACATCAAAAAAGAAATTGATCTGAATATTGCAGAAAGTCTAATCAATAAAGCTACACCCGGCCAGGTAAAAGCTACATTTGGCGAAGCTTCAGATGAAGTTATTTCTCCCACCCATGCGCTGCTGCTCTATAGAGTCGGCAGCAAAGAATACTTGTTCAAGTTTAATGAAGACAAAAAGCTTAATGCTTTTGTTTTTGATAACAAAGCAGAAAATGCAGCATCTCAATTATCTTATACAGATGTAAAGGAAGCAAGAACTTTTACAAAGAAGGGTGACATCAGTAAGAAACTCGGGCAACCTACACAAGTGACAATTGATAACAATAATGAAGTCTGGTATTATAAATTTGGCTACGAGCCAGCAGCAGAAAAAGTACTGATTGTAAATTATGACATTTCAACTCCTTCTATTGTAAAGAGTTACAATTACTATGCTGATGCTCATACTTCCTTTGCGGTTTCTTCTGATATTCTAAGTTCATTTACTAAGGGTGTTTCAAGCCTTAAAGAGATTGAAAAAAAATTAGGTCAACCCACAAAAGTCATTATGAGCAGACAAAGTGAAGACTGGTATTATACTTCGTCAACCACAACTCTGATTGTATATTTTGATAAGGAATCAAGACTGAGTAATTATTTATTTGAAAAAAAATCCAAAGAATAATATAAATAATGAACAACAAATAAGGCTTCGGCAGGTAAAGCCCCCATCAAATAATTTTCTGACTGCTGTTCATTAATAACTGAAAGCATCTTTTACTTATTTATTAGCCATTAATTCTTACTTATATGTTTAAAAACTATTTTAAAACAGCCTGGCGAAACCTTATCCGCAACAAAAGCTATACGATTATAAATATTGCCGGACTGGGAGCAGGCATCGCTGCATGTATACTGATTGGTTTGTTTGTCTATAATGAAATTAGTTTCGATAACAATGTTCCCAATAAGGCGCACATTTACCGGCTAAATGAATATGTCCATTATAATGGCGCCACTCCCCAGCTTTCTGCTGCAATAGGTCCGCCGATAGCATCTTTTCTTAAAAATAACCATCCTGAAATTGAAAATTATACGCGTGTATTTCCTGCTACTCCGGATTTTTATTCGTCCATAACTTTAGAATACAATGGCAAAAAGATTAAAACAAGCCAGATGGCATGTACAGATACCTCTTTTGCCAACATGTTCAACGTTACCATAATTGAAGGCGATAAAAGCAATTTTATCAGGGATAAGAATAGCATTGTTCTCACACAAACCCTGGCTTCTAAAATTTTTGGTAAAGCATCAGCATTACATAAAATGCTTGCATTGCATACAGATGATTCCACTACTGTTTATGCAGCAGTAAGCAATGTTATTGCGGACTTACCCAAAACCTCACACCTGCAGGTTGAGGGACTACTTCCTATACCCCACGATTTCGAAGAAGGCTTTTTAGGAACGAATTACGGAGTATTATTAGGCCCGACCTATTTACAATTAAAACCCGGAGTTAATATCAATGCTTTTCAGGCAGAACTTACCAATACGATACATGCGAAAAATAAATTTATAGATATGCGGTTGCAACCTTTAGAGCAGGTGCATTTCAAATCAACCGATATCAATTACGACTTCTTTAATTATAAAAAGATTGATGGTAAATACATTAAAATCTTTATTGTTATTGCCCTGGCAATATTTATTATAGCCTGTATCAATTTTATAAATCTTACTATAGCTATAGCAGGTTATCGTGGTAAAGAAATAGCGGTAAAGAAAATAGTGGGTGCAAGACGAGCCCAGATTATATTCCAGGTACTTGCAGAAACATTTCTTTCAGTTTTTATAGCTCTTTCACTATCCATTTTATTGGCTGCGGTTTTTCTGCCTTTCCTTAACAACATATTAAACCGTGAGTTAAAAGTAAGCAGTTTATATCAACCAAACCTTGTTGGTATTTATGCAATTATTCTGCTGGCCACTACTGTTCTTGCAGGTGCGTACCCGGCCTGGTTAATATCATCTTCTAATATTAATCTAATATTAAAAAGCAAAATCCTCTTTGGTCATTCGCGTACCACGCTGCGCAATGTGCTGGTAACCGGTCAGTTTGCTATTGCTGTTATTTTTATCGTCAGCCTGATTGTATTTGTAAAACAATTGAGTTTCCTACAAAGCAAAGATTTAGGATACGCTTACGACCAGGTAATAAAAGTTCCGCTGGATATGCAAAGCGCTGCGAAATTACCTGTGATGCGTTCTGAATTATTAAAAATTAAAGGCGTTAATGACATAACCTATGGTTACATGGAAATGGGAGGTAATGGTTTGCTTTTCGGAATAAATTATATTGCTCCTAATGGTGAAAGCAAGCAGGTGTCAGTAAACATTGAAAACGCTGCAACTAATTACGTTCATTTTTTTGGAATGAAAATTATTTCAGGACGGGATTTTAATAAAGACAATCCTTCAAATCAATACCTTATTAATGAAACGCTTGCAAAACAGATTGGTTATAGAGACCCTGTAGGAAAACAAATTAATTTAGCTTCTTTTCCTTCCGGTGTAATTACCGGAGTGGTAAAAGATTTTAATTACATCTCGCTGCATTCCAAAGTTGAACCTCTGCTTATAAGTTCTGTCAGTGATATACCGTCCTGGCAAAAACAGTTATATATTAAAGTATCTGCTGCCGGAATATCTAACACATTAAAAGAAGTTGAACATACACTGAAAACAGTTTCCGGCGATAATAATATTGCCTTTCAGTTTCTTGATGAACATTTCAAAGAAGTATATCAATCAGAAAGGCAAGCCGGAACTATGATTGCAATCATAGGCGGATTAGCCATCTCTATTGCATGTCTTGGATTATTTAGCCTTGCTGCTTTTGTTATAGTAAGACGTACAAAAGAAATCGGTATCAGAAAAGTATTAGGTGCATCTGTGCAAAATATTGTTACGACCCTTTCAAAAGATTTTATTCGTTTAGTAATCATTGCATTTATTATCGCTTCACCCATCGCCTGGTACGCCATGAACCAATGGCTGCAGGACTTCGCTTACCGTATTGAAATTAGTTGGTGGATGTTTGTGTTGGCTGGTTTGATGGCGATTTTTATTGCCTTGATAACAGTGAGTTTTCAGGCAATAAAGGCAGCAATTGCAAACCCCGTGAAGAGTTTGAGAACGGAATGACAGAACCACGATTTTTTGGATTGTAAAGGATTGTGAGGAAATTAATCTTTTCTTATGAATTAGGCAATAAATAAAATATAATGCTTCCATTTAAACTATAAGTATTTATAAAATACTTTAAAAAAGAGATACAAGCTATTGCTAATGCTGATTATAAAACTATTAAATATGCTTAAAAATTATTTCAAAATCGCAGTCAGAAATCTTTGGAAAAACAAAAGTTTTTCTTTCATCAACATACTGGGTTTGTCTATCGGCATTTCAGTTTGTTTTATCATTATGCTCTTTATGCAGGATGAACTCAGTTACGATCACTTTAATGAAAAAGCAGACAGGATCGTTCGGGTAGTTTTTAAGGCAAATATTAATGGAGGAAAAATAAATGAGTCTAATGTAATGCCTCCGACGGCGCAGGCATTAAAAAATGACTATCCTGAAGTGAAAGAAGCTGCACGGCTGCGTATTTCCGGCAGACCAAAGATTACGTATGGTGATAAAACATTTAAGGAAGCTGAATTTGCTTTTGTTGATGCCAGTTTTTTTAACGTGTTTACGCTACCTTTTATAAAAGGAGATGCTAAAACAGCGTTGCTGCAGACCAATACATTGGTTATTACAAAAGATATGGCAAACAGATTTTTCGGCAGCCAGGATCCCATTGGAAAAGTGTTGAGTATAAATAACAATGAGTTGTATAAAGTAACGGGTGTGATTGATAAAATACCTGCGAATTCCCATTTCCACTTTGATATGTTTGGCTCTATGGAAAGTTTACCGGAAGCTAAAGAACCCACATGGATGGCTTCTAATTTTTTTACTTATTTACTGTTGAAAGAGGGCTATGATTATAAGAAGTTAGAGGCAAAATTGCCTGGCATGGTGGAGAAGTATATGGGACCTCAAATTCTGCAATCAATGGGCATGAGTTTATCCCAATTTCGAACTAAAGGGAATGAGCTCGGTTTTGCATTGCAACCCTTAACTGATATTCACCTGCATTCTGATACAAGTTCTGAATTGGAACCAGGTGGTGATGTAAAGTATATTTACATTTTCGGCGCCATTGCCGTTTTTATGTTGGTAATAGCCTGTATTAATTTTATTAATCTCTCTACAGCAAGCGCTTCTAAACGTGCAAAAGAAGTAGGCATTCGTAAAGTGATAGGCTCTGATAAATTTCAATTGATCAAACAATTTTTATCAGAGTCAGTTCTCTTAACCTTTATTGCACTGGCAATCTCATTTGTTTTAATTCAACTGGCATTACCTGTTTTTAATGACCTGTCCGGCAAAAACTTAGCCATCGGGTTTGGGATTAAACCATTGGCAAGCCTTTTGGCGCTGGGCCTGGTTGTTGGTATTGCAGCAGGTATTTACCCAGCATTTTTTCTTGCTTCGTTTAAACCGATCGCTGTTCTTAAAGGCAGGATTAGTACAAGCACTAAAAGCTTCAGCTTACGCAGTGGCTTGGTTGTTTTTCAATTCTTTATTTCTGTTAGTTTAATTGTCAGCACCATCGTTGTTTATCAGCAAATGAAATTTATTCAAAATAAAAAATTGGGTTATGATAAAGAGCAACTGCTGGTGTTGCCAAACTCATGGGCTTTAGGAAAAAATGAACAGATTTTTAAAGAGCAGCTGCTTAATGATCCCCGTGTAGTAAACGTAACTGTTTCTTCCTACAAACCTGCAGGCCCAAGCAACAGCAATAATTCACTTGCTTATCCTGCAGGCAAAGAAAACCAGATCATGAAAACATTGGAGTATCATGTGGATGAACAATACATACCGACTCTTGGGATGCAAATGGCAGAAGGAAGAAATTTTTCAACTGCATTCAGAACAGATTCTTCAGCGATGGTCATTAATGAAACCGCTGCCAAAGCATTCGGCTGGGCAAGCAATGCCGTTGGGCAAAGAATCATACGGCAAAATAGTGAAAGAGGAAGAGATATCGCTTATACTGTAATCGGTGTGGTAAAGGATTTTAATTTCAGGTCACTTCATGAACCTGTTACTCCTTTGCTGATGGTGTTACAACCTGAATGGGGTTTGATTGTAAAAGTAAAAACAGCAGACATCACCGGCCTGTTAGCTTCTATGAAACAGCAATGGTCAAAGTTTAATACTGAAGAACCATTCACTTATACTTTTATGGACGAGTTATACAACAAGACTTACTCTGCAGAACAAAGAACTGCCCGCATCCTCAACATTTTAGCTTTTTTGACCATACTTGTAGCTTGCCTTGGATTATTTGGTTTAGCAACTTACACTGCCGGGCAACGCACCAAAGAAATCGGCATACGCAAAGTACTTGGCGCAAGTGTATCGCAGGTTACCGGTATGCTCTCAAAAGACTTTTTAAGACTGGTAATCATAGCCATCATTATTGCAACACCAGTTGCCTGGTGGACAATGAACAAATGGCTGCAGGGCTTTGCATACAGGGTAAATATTTCATGGTGGGTATTTGTACTGGCTGGAATATTAGCTTTGTTCATTGCGTTAGCAACAGTAAGCTTCCAGGCGATAAAAGCAGCCATAGCAAATCCAGTAAAAAGTTTACGCACCGAATAAAAAAACCTTAAAAATTGTTTATAAAATCAACCGCATTTAAAATGGGAATGCCACGACAGTAAGTTACCAGGCAATAAAAGCAGCAATTGCAAACCCGGTAAAAAGTTTACGAACAGAATAAGTTAAATCAAAACATAAAACGTACAACTTAAAACTTCTTCTATGTTTAAAAGCTATTTAAAAATTACATTTAGAAATTTCAGAAAGAACAAAACTTTTTCTCTCATTAATATTATTGGTTTAGCCATTGGTTTAACGTGCTTTGTACTCATTGCTGTTTTTGTATATGATGAATTGAATTATGATACTTACGCTGCTGATGCAAAAGATATTTATCGCGTAAACCTGTCTGTTACCGGCAATGGTGATGTTGCCGTTTATCCTGATGTTGATTTCGCTGTGGGTGAAGGAATGAAAAATACTTTTCCTGAAATAAAAGACTTTACTAGATTATCCCCTGCAACTGATTTTGTAAAATATAATGATAAACAATTTAAAGAAGATAAGATTGCTTTTGCAGACTCAAACTTTCTGCAAATGTTTTCTATACCAATTATTGATGGAAGCAATAAGGACGCATTGGTGCAACCTAACAGTGTTGTTATTTCAAAAGCATTTGCAAAGAAATATTTTGGTGATGCGGAGCCTGTTGGGAAATTGCTGCTTATTGGGCTTCATAATCCTGTTTATAAGGTAACTGGAGTATTTGATAAAGTACCTGACAATTCTCATTTTCATTTTGATGCATTCTTAAGCCTTTCAACTCATCATGTAACCAATGCAACTTGGAGCAATCTTGGTGAGTTTACTTATCTGGTATTGAATAAAAATACCGACGCAAAAAAGTTAGAAGCCAAGTTTCCTCAGCTCGTTTCAAAATACGTGGTGCCCGAAGTGCAGCATGATATGGGAATTAGTTATGCTGAAGCACAAAAATCTGTGAACACATTTGTATTCTCTTTGCAACCGCTTACACAAATCCATCTCTACTCGCATACAAAGTATGACCTTGAGCCAAATGGCGACATTCAGTATGTTTATATCTTTTCTGTATTAGCAATTTTTATTTTACTGCTTGCCTGTGTAAACTTTACAAACCTTTCAACTGCCCGTGCTGTAAAAAGAGCAAGAGAAGTTGGTGTAAGAAAAGTGATGGGTTCGGGAAAGTTTCAGTTGATAAAACAATTTCTATCAGAGTCAGTATTAATGAGCCTTTGCGCCATGACATTGGCGATAGGTTTAATATTTGTTTTGTTGCCTTACTTCAACCAGGTTTCAGGCAAGCAAATAAATTTTGATTATTTTTTCAATTACAGGTTTATACTTGCTATGCTTGTGCTGGTATTTTTTGTTGGAATAATTGCAGGCATTTACCCTTCTTTCTTTTTATCCTCATTCAATCCGGTAAAAGTTTTGAAAGGTGCATCGGTTACAGGAAGTCAAAGAAATTCTTTGCGCAGCAGTTTAATTGTATTTCAGTTTTTTGTTTCCACAGCTTTGATCATTGCTACCATTATTGTTTACCAGCAATTAAATTACATGCAAAACAAAAAACTCGGTTATGATAAAGAACAGGTTTTGTTTTTACCCTATGCCAGATTGTTAGGTAATAACCAGGATGCATTTAAGCAACAATTATTACAGGATAAGCGTGTAGTATCAACAAGTATTTCAAGAAACATTCCCGGTGATATTATGGTGGATGGAACAGAAATTTTTCCAAAAAATGAAACCGGAAACGGAACGGAAATTCATGGAAATATTTATCATGTAGATTACGATTACCTGCGCACACTGGGATTGCATATGAAACAAGGAAGATTTTTTTCAAAAGACTTTTCAACCGATTCGGCACAGGGTGTAGTTATTAACGAAGCTGCTGTGCATGAATTAGGATGGAATAATACAAATCCTCTCGGTAAAACTATTGTTCGTTTAGGACAACACGAATTTAAAGTGGTTGGTGTAGTTAAGGATTTTAATTACGCATCTGCCAAACAAAAAATTGCGCCCCTGATGATGCTGCTTGGAAACAGTTATGGAGGATTGATTATAAAAATTAAAACAACTGATGTAAAGGGATTTCTTGGTGACCTTAAGAAACAATGGAATGCATTTAATCCTTCCGGTCCGCTTGATTATAATTTTTTAGATGAACAGTTTGCGGCATTGTATGCAAATGAAATTCGCACGCAACAAATATTTTCTGCATTCTCAATGCTTGCCATCATTATTGCAAGCCTTGGTTTATTCGGACTTTCCGCTTTTGTAATTGAACAGCGCACAAAAGAAATCGGCATTCGAAAAGTGTTAGGGGCTTCTGTTCAAAATGTATTGCTGCTGGTTTCAAAAGAATTTTTATTGCTGGTTGTTATTGCGTTTATCATTTCAATTCCGGTAGCATGGTGGGCAATGCAAAAATGGCTTGAAGGTTATGCCTACAGAATAAATATCAGTTGGTGGATGTTTGCATTAGCCGGTATACTGGCAATATTCATTGCATTGGTAACAGTAAGTTTTCAGGCAATAAAAGCGGCCATAGCAAATCCGGTAAAAAGTTTAAGAACGGAATAACAAGCGTGAATACATCAGACATTAATAAATCATACCTCAGAAATTTACCTTTTATGTTTAAAAATTATCTCAAAACTGCTTTTAGAAATCTTTTGAAAAACAAAGGATACAGTTTCTTAAATATCGGCGGGCTTGCTATTGGTATTGCTTGCGCTGCTTTAATTTTTCTCTGGGTTGAAGATGAGTTTACATTCAATCATTATTTCAGCAACCGCAATAATCTGTATAAAGTAAAAGACCGGCAAACATACGACGGTACTACATTCACATTCGACGCAACGCCCGGCCCATTTGCTCAGGGCATTAAAGCAGAAATTCCAGGTATAAAAAATACCGCAAGAACTACGTTTGGTAACAATGTTTTATTTTCATTGCAAGACAAGCCTGTGTATGAACAAGGGCTGTATGCAGACGCACCTTTTCTTTCTATGTTTCAACTGCAGTTTATAAAAGGCAATGCAGCGAATGCCTTTGCGCAGTTACACTCGCTTGTTGTATCAGAGACTATGGCAAACACTTTCTTTGGTACTACTAACATTATCGGTAAAACCCTGAAAGTTAATAACAAAGAGGATTATATAATATCCGGCGTGATAAAAGATCTGCCCAAAAATGTTTCCTTCAAAATAGACTGGCTTGCTCCTTTTAAAATTTATGAAGATCAAAATGAATGGCTGCAGGGCTGGGGCAGTAACGGCGTAGCTACTTATGTAGAAACAGAGCCTAATGCAAACGTTAGTGATATTAATAAAAAACTATACAATTATATTGATAGAAAACAGAAAGGTGCGACAGCAAAGATGTCTATTTACCCAATGAACCGGTGGAGAATGTATGACAGCTTTGACAATGGCAAAGAAGTGCCGGGCAGAATAAAATTTGTTAACCTCTTTAGCCTGATAGCGTGGATCATTTTAATTATTGCCTGTATCAATTTTATGAATCTTTCGACTGCAAGGTCGCAGCAGCGTGCAAAAGAAGTGGGCGTAAAAAAAGTAATGGGTGCCGGTAAATGGAAACTTATCGGTCAGTTTATAGGTGAGTCTGTTTTCACTTCACTGGTTGCTGCATTAATTGCCATTGTAATTATCATTATTGCCCTTCCGTTTTTTAACAGTCTCGTTGAAAAACAGTTATCCGTTAACGTCAGTAACCCTTTTCACCTTCCGGCATTGGTGGCGATAGCTTTAATCTGCGGATTAATAGCCGGAAGCTATCCTGCATTTTATCTTTCTTCTTTTAAGCCGGTATATGTTTTAAAAGGGATCAAAGTAAAAAACAATGGCAGTGCGGGCTTGGTCAGAAAATGTCTCGTCGTTCTGCAATTTTCAATCTCGGTTATTTTAATCATATCCACTATGATAATTTACCAGCAAATATCTCACATAAAAGATCGTGATCTGGGGTACAATAAGCAGAACCTCATTTATATGCACATGCAAGGTGATATGAAAAAACATATTGGTGTGATAAAAAATGATCTGCAATCAACAGGTTTGGTACAAAGTGCGGCATTAAGTAATAATCAGGTGCTGCAGTTAGGAAGTAATACCGGTGATTTTGCCTGGGAAGGAAAAGACCCTTCAAAACAAATATTAATAACGGTTGAGGGCGTAAGTCCTGAGTATACTTCCACCATGGGATTGCATCTTAAGGAAGGAAGAGACTTTTATGCCGCAGGAAAAACAGATAGCGGCAATGTAATTATAAATGAATCCTTTGCTAAAATAATAAATAGGAAAAATGTTTTAGGCAGTACTATTTTTTGGGGAGATACAAAATATACAGTCACAGGTATAATAAAAGATTTTGTTTACAACGATATGTATGCTCCTGCCGCGCCTTTAGCGTTGTTTTCTGACACATCAAATTGCAACTTTTTAACTATACGGTTAAAAGCAGGTACATCTCTGCAAACAGTTTTGGAGACGGTGCAGAAAGTAATAAGAACTGATAATCCCGGTTATCTTGCTGATTTCAGTTTCGTAGATGAGCAGTTTGCTCAACTATTTAAAACAGAAACACTTATAGGAAAATTAGCAGGTGTATTTGCTATGTTAACCATTTTCATTTCATGCCTTGGTTTGTTTGGCCTTGCTGCATACACCGCAGAAAGAAGAACGAAAGAGATTGGCATAAGAAAAGTATTAGGAGCAAGCGTAAAAGGCATTACTGTCTTACTTTCCAAAGAGTTTCTTCAATTAGTAACTGTTTCATGCATTATTGCTTTTCCTGTTGCCTGGTGGATGATGAACAAATGGCTGCAGGATTATACTTACAGAATTACAATTAACTGGACTGTATTTTTCGCAGCCGGTTTTCTTGCCTTATTAATTGCATTGGCAACAGTAAGTTTCCAGGCAATAAAAGCTGCGATAGCCAACCCTGTGAAGAGTTTGAGGACAGAATAGAAGCATGATACATCAGAAATCAATAAATCATACATCAGAAATCTTCTTTTATGATAAAAAACTATTTCAAGCTTGCCTGGCGAAACATTACTAAACATGGTTTTTATGCTTTTGTAAATGTATCTGGATTGTTTGCAGGCGTTACGTTTGCTTTGCTTATCGGCGCTTATGTGTGGGGAGAATTGCAGGTAAACAGAAATCTGAAAAATGCAGACAGGCAGTACTTTTTAAAGAGCGAATGGAAAGACCCGAACATCGGTGTTGATATTGCAACACTTGGCCCCATTGCAAAAAGGTTGAAGGAAGATTATCCTAATCTTGTACAAAGTTATTACAGGTGGGATGGCATCACTTCTGTGGTATCAAAGGGCGACAAGCATCTTCGTGAAAACATACAATTGGGCGACAGCACCTTACTTTCAATGTATGGTTTTAAACTGCTTTATGGTAATGCAGCAACAGCTTTAGCGCAACCTTTTTCTGTGGTGATAACAAAAGATATGGCTGAGAAATATTTTGGTAAAACAGATGTGGTAGGTGAAACTATCAACATCCAAAGTTTTTCCGGTGCCAAAAAAGATTTTGCCATCACAGGTGTGTTGAAGGAAATAACGGATAATTCTGTTACCCATTTGAATGAGGCTAACCTCAATACTTTTTTTATTCCAACCAATACATATACTTATTTTGGAAGGTCGGCTTTTGATGAATGGACAAATATCTATGTGCCATCCTATATTGAATTACAGAAAGGCGCTTCCATAGCCAACTTAGACAAAGCAATCAGCCAGTTGATACAAACCAATGCACCGGATGGCATCAAACAAAATTTGAAAATACATGCTATGCCTATAACAGATTATTATTTGCAAAAAGACAATGCTGTTGTAAAACGGATGCTGTACGCATTGTCATTTGTTGGGTTCTTTATTTTGCTGATGGCCGTAGTAAACTTTATAAATATTGCCATCAGCAGTTCGGGAAATCGCATGAAAGAAATTGGCGTTCGTAAAGTGCTGGGTGGTTTACGTTCGCAATTAATTTTTCAGTTTCTTACAGAATCATTCATACTTGTGCTAATTGCAACTGCGTTGGCATTGGCTGTATATCCTTTTGCCAGGCCTGTGTTTGCGGAAATGGTGGGCAAATCAATCCCATCGCTTTTGTCGTTTCCATTATATTTTATTTTTATTCCAATAGCGCTGATTTTGTTTACAGGTTTGCTGGCAGGTTTGTACCCTGCATTTGTTTTATCATCCGTTAATACGGTAAATTCTTTAAAAGGAAAATTAAATACCGTTAAAGAAAATGTTCTTTTGCGTAAGTCTCTTGTGGGTTTTCAATTTGCTATTGCATTGGTTGTATTAATTGCTGCAGCAATTGTTACGCAACAGGTATCGTTTTTTTTTAGTCAGAGTTTGGGCTATAATAAAGAATATGTTGTTGCATCACAAGTTCCAAGAGATTGGTCGCCTGCTGGTGTTAGGAAAATGGAAACCGTTCGCAATGAATTTGCAACCATTCCACAAGTAAGCAGTGTTACGCTTTCTTACGATATCCCCAATGGCAGTTTTGGCGGACCACCAGTTTATAAAGCAGGCACAGACTCTGCACAGGCAATTGCCATGCAGTCATTAATAACAGATGAAAATTATCTAAGCACTTACGGAATACAATTAAACAGCGGGGAATTTTTTGACAGCCGTAAACTTGATTCAGGCAAAGTGGTGCTGAACGAAAAAGCAGTTGCCGTCCTTGGCTATAAAAATTCATCAGATGCCATCGGGCAACAGCTTCGCATTCCCGGCGACCAGACAACATTTACAGTAAAGGGCGTTACCAATGATTTTCATTTGGGTTCTATGCAGCAGGCCATCCAGCCGATGATATTTTTTAATGTAACAACCTCTGTTGTTCACCGCTACCTTTCATTCAAACTAAAGCCAGGTAATGTAAGTACCGGCATTGAAGCCATACAAAAGAAGTGGGCGACACTGCTTCCAGGCAATTCTTTTGAATATAGTTTTATGGATGATACGCTGAAGAAATTATATGCTGCAGAACTGCAATTGAAAAAGGCAGCTTATGCTGCCACGCTCTTATCTTTTATCATTGTACTGTTAGGCGTACTTGGTTTGATATCATTAAGCATTCATAAACGGGTAAAAGAAATCGGCATACGCAAAGTATTGGGAGCATCTGTTTCTAATATCATGCTCTTGTTTATTAAGGAATTTGTCATAATTATTTTAGTAGCGGCTGTTATTGCATGCCCTGTAGCCTGGTGGGTAATGAATAACTGGTTGAACAACTATGCTTATCACATAACTATTTCTCTGCTGCCTTTTGTTTCGTCAATCATTATTTTAGCAGCAGTTACTTTATTGCTGATTGGGGTTCAAACCATAAAAGCCGCGGTTGTAAATCCCGTAAAGAGTTTACGGGCAGAATAGTCTGAACCAGGATTTGGAAGGATTTACCGGATTGTGAGGGAATAAGATTTTATAAAAAAATGAAAAAAAGTCATCAAAACTTCCGTTTCACCGGCTTTTGTATCTTTTATTTTTCGTATTGAAATGAATAAAAACTTCTTTTATGTTTAAAAATTATATCACTATTGCCTTTAGAACATTCTGGAAAAACAAAGTATTTTCAGTTATTAACATATTAGGGCTTTCGATTGGTATCAGTGCATCGCTGGTAATATACCTGTTGGTAAATTATCATTTTACTTTTGATAAGTTCGAAAAAGACAATAATCGTATATACAGAGTAGTTTCCAACTTTAGTTCTTCCGGCGAAACACATCATAACTCGGGGGTTCCTGATCCTATGGCTGGGGCAGTGCAGAAAGAACTGACTGGTTTAGATATGGCAGTCCCTTTTCGCACATGGGATAACGATGTAAAAGTTAGTGTGCCCGCAGAAGGTAATAAAGAGCCGGTAATTTTTAAGCATCAGAATAGTATTGTTTTTGCTGACAGCAATTATTTCCGCCTGCTGAATTATAATTGGCTCGCAGGGTCACTAAAAACATCTTTAAATGAACCGTATCAAACAGTGCTTACCGAACCAATTGCAAAATTGTATTTTCCAAAATTAACCGCATCACAAATTGTTGGTAAGCAAATTTTGTTCAATGATACAGTTACTGCCACTGTTACTGGTGTAGTAAAAGATTTAGAAGAAAATACAAGCTTTACTTTCAAAACCTTTGTTGCCTATACTACTTTAGAAAATACATCTTTACACCCGGAAAATTGGGGGCGCTGGGATAATACAAACGGAGCCCAGCAGTTATTTGTAAAACTTTCAGCAGGCGCAACCACAACTAATATTGAAAAACAAATCGCACAGTTATATAAAAAATATAACAAACCTGATCCAAATGATCACAGTATTGGCTGGCAAACATTGCAACCTTTGAAGGATGTTCATTTTAATGCCGAATATGGCGCTTATAATTTGCCGCTTGCCAGCAGGCCTGTATTATATGGATTACTGGCAGTTGCTGTTTTTTTATTATTATTAGGTTGTATAAATTTTATTAACCTCACCACAGCGCAAGCATCTCAACGTGCTAAAGAAATAGGTATCCGCAAAACAATGGGCAGTTCTAAAAGACAATTAGTGTTTCAATTTCTTAGTGAGACATTTTTACTTACACTTATAGCAACGTTTCTTTCTATTGTGTTTACACCACTGATCTTTAAAGCTTTCTCAGACTTTATTCCTGAAACATTACATTTTAATACAACTGAACAGCCCAATATTATTATATTTCTTGTTTTGCTTATCATAACCGTTACAGTGCTTTCGGGTTGTTATCCTGCATTTATTCTTTCAGGTTATAAGCCTGTATTGGTTTTAAAAAACCAGGCTTATACTGACACAGGTAAAACCCGCAATGCCTGGTTGCGAAAATCATTAACTATCTCACAGTTTGTAATTGCACAGGTATTTATTATGTCAACTGTTGTTGTCAGCAAACAAATAACTTACTCACTTAATAAGGATATGGGTTTTAAAAAAGATGCTGTTCTTTTCATAACAACTAATTTTTATGACACAGTCAGCAATCATAAATTTCAATTAATAAACAAGCTTAAGGCAATACCCGAAATAGCAATGATCAGTTTGTGCACAAACCCTCCTTCATCACATAATACATGGAGCGGCCCAATGAAATATACAGATGGAAAAAAAGAAATTGAAACAGGCGTGCAGCAAAAGTATGGCGACACAAACTACATTAAGCTATACCAGATCAAATTACTTGCGGGCAAAAATTTTGAACAGACTGATACTTTAACCTCGTTTCTCATTAATGAAAATTATGCTCATATTCTTGGCTTTCAGCAACCACAGCAGGCAGTGGGGAAATATCTTCAATTGGGTAAAAGTAAAATTCCTATTGCAGGCGTAGTTGCTGATTTTAACCAGAGATCTTTACATGAACCAATTAAACCTGTGGCAATAGCAAGCCGTACAAACATTGAACGAAATATCAGTATTGCACTGCAGCCGCAAAATAATGCTGGTACAACATGGAAAATCGCTATCAGAAAAATTGAAAAGGCCTGGAAGGAAGTTTATCCTCAGGATGATTTTGAATATACGTTCTTAGATGAAGAAATCTCAAAATATTATGATGAAGAAAAGCATATTTCCGGTTTGTTAATATGGGCAACAGGTCTTGCTGTTTTCATCAGTTGCCTTGGTTTACTTGGATTGGTTATTTACACAACTGCACAACGTACAAAAGAGATAGGAGTAAGAAAAGTGCTTGGTGCATCAATTACTCAGGTTGTGTCCCTAATCTCTAAAGATTTTATCATGCTTGTTATTCTTGCCTTTTTGATTGCAACACCACTCGCATGGATTGCTATGCACAAGTGGCTGCAAAACTTTGCTTACCGCACAAACATAAGTTGGTGGATTTTTCTGCTTAGTGGTTGTATTATGCTTTTTGTTGCGTTGTTTACATTGGCTTTCCAAACTATAAAAGCAGCAGTTGCAAACCCGGTAAAAAGTTTGAGAACAGAATAGTCTGAACCTGGATTTGGAAGGATTTACTGGATTGTGAGGAAATTGTCTGAACTGGGACATTTGGGATTTGTGAGAAAGCTTTGAAACCATTTTAACTGATTGTTTTGCTCCTCTCCGCCAGGCTACTGTTAGGACACATCTTTTCAAAAGCCCGAAGGGCTTGCATTTGAATAGCTCCGGTTGTAAACCGGAGAATCAATTAAATCAAACAGCACAACCCCAAAGGGGGTTGAATAATTTGTTACAACAAATACTTCTCACCAAACTCTATCCCGTTTTCCTTCAGTAAATGCCGGTATTCATCCGGGAAAGTTTCTTTACTGGGTTTCTTTTTGATTTTTTATATAATCAATTATCATGTCTTTTTCTTTTATACAATACGATATGTAAATGCGCCATAGCCATCTTGCCATCCGTCAAGCATGGGAAATTTTCCACTTTCTTTCATCCACGTATTGCTCGCCACCTATTAATCCTGTTTAACTTGCACTTAAGATTATTAATTATGCCCCAAATATATTTGTATAACTCTTGCTCGTATTGGATACAAATAGAGCTTTCACGGTTTTTTGTACTAAATACAATTTGATAATAGATTTGTCTGAACGTGCTCATATAAATAGAAATAACTCCATCTTGTTTAGTGACAAATAATTATTCAACCCCTTCAGGGTTGTTCACGGGCTTATTTTCAAAACCTTTGGTTTCACCCAAGGCTATTCAAATTTAAGCCTTTCGGGCTATTGGATGATAAAATAGAATTAGCCTGCTTACCAATACACAGAAAAGTAAAATATTTATTTTACTGGATTTTTTGGCACTCATTGAATCTGTGGACTTAGTATTTGTGTCCTAACGATAGCTCCTCACGGAGAGGGGTTGGGGTGAGGCAAACAGATTGATGAAAGAATTTCTTTCGCGTATTCAAACATTTGTTTTCTCCGCACAAGTGCGAAGAAACAGAGATACAAGAGATCTTTGTTTCCCACTTTATGAAACTTCCATACATTTGAGATCTCTGTGTTGATTATCCGCAAAATATTTTTATCCGCAGATTTATTATCCGTAAACTTCCTTGCCTTTTTATATATTAGCCGAACATTTAAAAGTTCACATGCCAGAAAGAAATTATGTAAAAATCGGCATTGCCGGACCGGTCGGTTCAGGCAAAACTGCTTTAATCGAAAGATTATCAAGAAGAATGATGAACGGTTATAGCATCGGTGTTATTACCAATGATATTTATACCAAAGAAGATGCAGAGTTTTTAACGCAAAACAGTTTGTTACCTGCCGAAAGAATTATTGGCGTAGAAACCGGCGGATGCCCGCATACAGCCATCAGGGAAGATGCAAGTATGAACCTGGAAGCTGTGGAAGAAATGGCAACCCGTTTTCCTGGCATTGAAATCATTTTTATTGAAAGCGGTGGCGATAATTTGTCTGCCACATTCAGTCCTGACCTTGCTGATCTTACTATTTTTGTAATAGATGTAGCAGAAGGCGATAAGATTCCACGCAAAGGGGGCCCCGGAATTACCCGTTCAGACCTTTTGGTAATTAATAAAATTGACCTCGCTCCTTATGTTAATGCAAACCTCGAAGTGATGGAACACGATGCAAGAAAAATGCGCAAGGGAAGCCCTTTTGTTTTTACCAATCTTATGACTTCAGAAGGATTGGACAGCGTGATAAAATGGTTGCAAAAATATGCTTTGACAGAAGATGTGGAAGAAGCAAAGCTTTGGAGATGACATGTAATTGCATAATATGTTTTAGCAAAAATGGTAACTTTACTTAAATAAGATTAATAAGAAAGACAGCAACCTCCTTTTAGTAATAGTAAACATTGCTGCAGTTATTTTAAAAAGCAATGTAAACGAAAAGAAAGTCAGGTATTACTAAAACGAAACAAAAACCTTGATAAATGTTCTTTTTGAAAATAGTTCTTGATACAACTGATTTGTTAGGCTTGTTGATAACCGGGCTTATACTTGGCGCTGTAATCATGTTTTTAATCGGGAAACTCTCTGGCCGGCGGCGCAAAGAAATAGCAGTGAAAGAAAATTCGCACACCGTTGTTGAAAGTATACGAAAAGTATTCAAAATAGTTTTTGCAGAAGGACATTTCAGCGAGCTGTACAACTTTGAAGATACCAAAAAAATATTTGGATTTATACCTTCCACAAAACGTGCTTTGGTTATTATAAAAGCAAAAGTTTTGGTTGGTTATGATTTTGAAAAATGTGTGTGGGAAACGGATGAAACAAATCACAAGATTAAACTTGTTTCCTTTCCCGAACCGGAAATTCTAAGCATAGAGCCTGATTACCTGTATTATAATTTTGACGAAGGTATCTTTAATCTGTTAGGTCGTGAAGACCTTACGCGTATACAGGCAAATGGCAAAAAGCAGGTTGAAATAGCTGCTATTAAAAGTCACTTACCAAAGATTGCCGCTGATCAGATGCGTACTATTCTCACAGAAGTCGTACAATCTAAAAACTGGCAGTTGGAGAATACTTATAAAATAGGTGAAGGCCAAAATAAACTTATTGATGCTAAAGATAAGCTTATTGATTTTAAAGAATAGTAAAACAACAAAAACATTTAAAAATTACACGCTTCTTCAATCCGTAATAATTTCATTTTTTATCCTTGGCCTTCATCAATATATTTTGATGGAGTGATTTAAATATTAAAGCACTATTTACATTTCGATATTTACCTTTGCTTTTTGTAATTATAATAGCTGTTATGAAATTTGGAATTGTAGTTTTCCCCGGTTCAAATTGCGACAGGGATATGAAAGATGCTTTGCAAAATGAACTTGGAAAAGAAGTAATTATGCTTTGGCATAAAGACAAAGACGTCAGCATGTTTTCAACTGATGATTGTATAGTTTTACCGGGGGGTTTTTCTTACGGCGATTATTTAAGATGCGGAGCGATAGCCCGTTTTAGCCCCATGATGCAAAGTGTCGCAAACTTTGCCGGTAAAGGCGGAAAAGTGTTAGGCGTTTGCAACGGTTTCCAGATATTATGCGAAAGTAATTTATTGCCCGGCGTTCTTTTACAAAATGCACAGCAGCAATTTGTTTGCAAAAACATTTATATGAAAGGAAGTGACGCTATTCCTTTAAAAATTCCTGTCGCTCATGGGGAAGGCAGATTTTATGCAGAAAATAATGTTTTAGACGAACTGGAATTAAACGAACAGGTTATTTTTCGCTATTGCGATGAAAAAGGAAATATAGAGGCGTCAGGCAATCCGAACGGAGCAGCAAGAAATATTGCAGGCATCAGCAATAAACAAAAAAATGTTTTTGGTATTATGCCGCACCCCGAAAGAGCGATTTCACCATTATTGGGAAATGTAGATGGAATCCAGGTATTCAAGCTGTTAGGATTGAATTAACAATATGCGGCGTGCAGATTGTTAGCTTTAAGCGTAATAAAAAAAATTAAAATAATGCGTAAAATTATATTTCTTCTTATTTGTGTTTCATTCGTTTTTAATGCGATGTCACAAATAAAAGACCCGGTAAAATGGACTGCTGCAAGCAGAAAAAAAACAAACGGATACGAGGTAGTGCTTACCGCTACTTTACCTAAAGCCTGGCATATCTATTCTCAAAATACCGGCGAGGGCGGACCCGTAGCCACTAATTTCAAATTCACAAAAAACCCTTTATTAACCTTCGACGGAAATGTAAAGGAAATAGGAAATCTAAAGGAAAATTATGATAAGCTTTTTGATACTAAAGTCAAATATTATGGTGATAAAGTTGACTTTGTGCAAACTGTAAAAGTAAAAGGCAATGTAAAAACCAATGTAAACGTAACCGTTGAATATATGACCTGTAACGACAGTCAATGTTTGCCGCCGACAAAGAAAACATTTACTGTTTCTTTGTAAATACAACCAGTGCAACAATGACCAGATTTTTTAAAGAATTTCTTTTTGTAACAGGATTTTTTATTTCACTTACAGTAACTGCACAGGAAATTAAACCTGTGCAGTTTAGTTTTTCAGCTAACCGTGATGCTTCAGGTCAGGCTTTTGTTTTAGTTAAGGCAAAAGTTGCTAATGATTTTACAATATTTTCTGCAAAAAAGAAATCTGCTGATGATGCATTTGTTACTGCTGTTGATTTTGACAGCGCTTCAAAACAATATCTAAAAGACAGCCTGCAAGAAACAGGAAACCTTCAAACTGCCATTGACTCCGCTGCAGGCGGATCAGAAATAAGATTTTTTAGTGACAGTGTCGAATGGAAGCAATTACTTACTATTTCTCCAAATGACAGCGCCAAAGTTAAGGGAACAGTTACCTGGCTCGGAAAACGCGGTAAAGAGTTTCCCTCAGGTGAAGAAAGTTTTTCTGTAAAAGTGAGAGCAGAATCGAAAAAAGTTTTAGCTTCCGTTGACAGTACTTCCAATTCTCTCTGGTCAAACTTCTGGCTTTGCTTTCTTACCGGTCTTTTAGCTGTTTTAACTCCCTGTGTTTTCCCGCTTATTCCGGTCACGGTAAGCTTTTTTTTAAAAAGAAGCAAATCAAGGGCTGAGGGGTTACGAAATGCTATCTGGTATTCTTCGTGCATTATTTTAATATATACCATTCCAACGCTTATTCTTACTTTACTTTTTGGTGGTAAGGCACTGTATAACATTTCCACGCATCCTGTAACAAACCTGCTTTTCTTTGCCATTTTTATCATTTTCGCCATCTCATTTTTTGGCGCTTTCGATATTTCTCTGCCCAATAGCTGGGCAAATAAGACCGATGAAAAAGCAGGAAAAGGCGGGTTTTCCGGTATTTTCTTTATGGCGCTTACGCTGGTAATTGTGAGCTTTAGCTGTACCGGGCCGATTGTTGGTACATTGCTTGGGCAAACATCCACACAGGGAGTTAGTGCAGCGCCCATCTTAGGTATGTTAGGTTTTGGATTAGGGCTGGCGCTTCCTTTTTCTTTATTTGCTTTCTTCCCGTCCATGCTTAAATCACTTCCAAAAAGCGGCGGCTGGCTCAACACAGTTAAAGTAACTTTTGGATTTATAGAATTAGCGCTGGCAATGAAATTTCTTTCTAATGTTGATCTTGCCTACCACTGGCGCATCTTAGATCGGGATATTTTCCTGGTTATCTGGATAGTAATCTTTGCCCTGTTAGGATTGTATTTGTTGGGCAAATTAAAATTCAGCCACGACAGTGATTTGCCTTTTATAAGTGTTCCCAGATTGTTTTTGTCTATTGCATCTTTTTGTTTTGCCTTATATTTATTTCCCGGTCTCTGGGGCGCGCCGCTCAAAGGAATTGGTGGCTGGCTGCCGCATACAAGCACACAGGATTTTAACCTGCATGAGATTAAATACCAGTTGGAAGACCTGAAAAAATCAGGGGCAAGTTCAGGCTCTGCTGTCAGCGCTGCCCAACCGCCTAAAAAATACACTGATAAATTATATGCTCCACTTGGTCTTACCACATATTTTGATCTTGATGAAGGTATGGCTGCCGCCAAAGCTTTGCACAAACCGGTAATGCTTGATTTTACAGGTCATAGTTGCGCCAATTGCCGTAAAATGGAAGCAGAAGTCTGGGACGATCCGGAAGTTATGCGAAGAATAAAGGAAGATTTTGTATTGATAAGTCTTTATGTAGATGAGTCTGCGGAGCTACCAGAAAACGAGCAATATTCTAATAAAGACGGTGAAAAAATAAATACGCTTGGTCAAAAAAATCTCGACTACGAAGTAACTAAATTTGGATTCAATGCTCAACCTTTATATATGTTTCTCGATCTGCAGGGCAATCCTCTAAGCGAGGTAAAATACGGTTATGACTCAAATATTAAGAAGTTTACCAATCATTTGGAAACAGTAAAGAAAGCGTTTGAAAGTAAATAGAAAGAAGCTATTGAAATAGAATTTTTTTAACTATTTAAGTGACTTATTTAATAACCTTAGCTCCGGAGGTACTATAAAAGTAAAACCACTTATTGTTTATCACACACTGGGATTTCAAAAAGCAGCAACCGAAAATAAATCTGCGATTTTATCGCACTTTAATCGCTGTAAATATTTGAACGAAAATTATTTTTTTGAGGCAGACACAGATAGCTTTAAAGAAACTATTTGTTCAATTATTCCAATGTCGTCCTTCGATTTTGAACTATTGTTGCCTTTGATTCATAAAAAAGCAGGACTATATATTGAGAGAAGGCGAGGTATGCAAGAGCATATTTTTCCTGATTAATGGATTTGTCAGAATGTATTATATTGATTTTAACGGCAATGAAATCAATTATCGCTTTACGGATAAAAGTAATTTTTTTGTTGATTTTCAGAGCTTCCTTACTCAAAAGCCTTCCCGCTATTATTGGCAGGCAATGCAGGATTCGGAGCTGTTTATTTTACCTTATAAAGATGTACAACAAATCTACCATACATCTCCTGCCTGGACTAATTTCGGCAGGTTAATGGCCGAGCATGTATATCTGCAATTAAATGAGAGAGTGGACATGCTTCTATTCATGAAGCCGGAAGAACGGTACCTGTATCTTCTTAACAAACAGCCTCATTTATTCAATCAGGTTTCTCAATCTCATCTTTCGTCTTATATGGGTATCAAACCTGAATCATTGAGCAGGTTGCAAAAAAGATTATCGGAAAAATGATTTCTTAACCAAAGTCAACGGCCACGCAAATGACCAATAGTAAATTTGTGCCAACAAAAATAAAATATTATGGTTAAGTTTTCAATTTTCCTCACTAAGCGTCCGGATATGAGTCACGAAGATTTTGTGTACTATCACAAAAACAATCACGCACCTTTATTTACATCACTGCCCGAGGTGCAGCAGCATGTACGCAAATATATACAATGCCATACATTACCTGTATCATTACCAGGTTTGCCAGCGCTCCCGTATAATGGCATTACCGAGCTTTGGTTTGACGATGAGGAATCCATTGGGAAAGTGTTTACGTCGGAACGATACATGCAACTGATTCGCCCCGATGAAGAGAAATTCCTTGATCTTCAAAAATGCGGCTTTTTGATTACCGAAGAAAACCCTGTTATGTAGTTCCCTCCTTTCAAAAAAAAGCCGTCTCTTTTGAGACAGCTTTTTTATGAAATATTTATACATCTTATTTTCCTGACTTAGCTTTAACCGCAGCAGTTGCGCCCACAACTTCTCCGTCTATTGTTAACACAATCGGGTCTGTCACTTTTGCAACCCTTACAGTTACCCGCTTGGTAAAAGATCCCGTTGATGCTGCATTATAAGTCACTTTTATGGTATTTGAAGCGCCTTTTGGAATCACGCCTTTTGGATAATCAGGTGTAGTGCACCCGCAATCGGCAAATGCATTTTCAATAACAACCGGAGTTGCCGAAGTGTTTTTGAAAGTGAAAACGAACGTGGCAGGCACATTTTGTTTGATTTTCCCAAAACTATGTTTAACTTCTTTAAAATCAATCGGAGCTTTACTTTGAGCAAAAATGGTGGCGGCTGCTAAAAGAGCAACCATTAAAAAAAGGGTCTTTTTCATGTGTTTGTATAATATTTAATTTTAAGTTTATAATTATTTGTTTACATCTTAATTCTCTTCTTATTTCCTCATAATCACCAAAAAATCCTGAAAATCGTGGTTCTGTTATTTACCTGAATTCTTCAGTTTCTGAATTGCACCGTTAGCCGGAGCAGGAGTCTCAGCAACCTTATACCCGGTACCGTGAAATTTAATTTGTTTGCTTAAACCATTATTAAAGAAAATATCAACATATTTCTCGAAAACTCCGTCTGCATAGCCGGTAAAACCTAAAGTGACTTTGAAATTTTCTCCCGGAGCGTACACTTTTCCCTGTTCGTATTTGGGAGTTGTACATCCGCAGCCAACTTTTACATTGTCAATTTTTACTGAATCCTGCCCGATGTTTTTTATCATCACATCAAACTCTACAGGTTTACCATAAGGTATTTTACCAAAATCATGGTTTTCTTCTTTAAATTCCAAAACTTTAGAAATATCAGCTTTTGGGGCAGAGGTATTTGCAGTGGCAGCAGTGCTGGCAGTTACCGCAGTTTGGGCATTAACAAAAGCAGCAAAGAGTAAACAGGCCAAAAAACCAGTAATCTTTTTCATTTGAAGAGTCATTTTTTAGATTGTAAAGTTATTGTTTTCCTATAGAAATATTTGTGCCTAATTTCGTATTATTATTGTTTTTAAGCTTTTATTAAATTTTATTATTGAAATAATAAAATTTGAAAGACAACACAAGAATTTTACAGCCGTTTAAATAACGGGTAATTATTTTAATGAATTTACCAGTTGTTCCATTTATATCATAAAGTATGGAAAATTATCATTCTGACATTGATCTTACTGATGAAGTGATTTCTTACGACGGGTTCAGGCAGGAGGTGTTGCAGGATTACAAAATTGCAATGGAAAGCCGTGAAACCAGCCTGCTTGGCCGACGTGAAGTGCTGACCGGAAAAGCTAAATTTGGCATTTTCGGTGATGGAAAAGAAGTCGCTCAAACAGCGATGGCTAAATTTTTTAAGAATGGCGATTTCCGCGCAGGATATTACAGAGACCAGACCTTTATGTTTTCGACAGGCCTCGCCAATATTGAACAATTTTTTGCCCAGCTTTATGCTGATCCTGATATTACACATGATATTTTTAGCGCCGGACGCCAGATGAACGCTCATTTTGCAACACCGCTTGTTGACGAAGTGGGTAACTGGCTTGATCTTGCTGAGAGAAAAAACATTTCGAGTGATATAGCGCCAACTGCCGGGCAAATGCCAAGGGCGTTGGGATTAGCGCTGGCCTCAAAAGTGATGCGCAGCATGCCTGATGTAAAAGAACTGCACGGTCTCAGCAACAATGGAAATGAAATTTGCTTTTGCACAATAGGAGATGCCAGTACAAGTGAAGGTCATTTTTGGGAGACTTTAAATGCAGCAGGCGTTATGCAGGTGCCGCTGGCAGTATTTGTCTGGGACGATGGATTTGGAATTTCGGTTCCTAAAAAATACCAGACTACCAAAGGCTCTATTTCTGAAGCCATGGCAGGTCTGCAAAAAACAGAGCTCAGCAACGGCATTAATATATATAAAGTAAAGGGTTGGGATTATGCAGGCATGTGCGAAGTATTTGAAGCTGCGCTGGAAGAAATGCGCGAAACACATGTGCCTGCATTGTTTCATGTAGAGGAAATCACACAACCTCAGGGACACTCGACCAGCGGAAGCCACGAACGCTATAAAACAAATGAAAGATTGCAGTGGGAAAGAGAGTGGGATTGCATTAAAAAATTTCGGGAATGGATTACTGCAAATGGCATTGCCGCTGAAGATGAGCTGTTTGAAATTGAAGCTGCTGCAAAAGCACATGCACGTGACAGCAAGGCAAGAGCATGGACAAATTATCTTGCACCGGTAAAAAAACAGGTAGAAAAAACATTGCAATTATTAAATAATGTTGTTGTAAAAAATCAGGAAGCCTCTGCACAACTGAAAAAAATGGTAACAGAGCTCCAGACCAACCGTGAACCTCTTCGCCGCGATGTGATGAAGACTTTAAGCGCTGTTTTACAAATAGCTCCTTCCGCTGATGATCTAAGGAAATATTACAAAGAATTGAAGAAAGAGAATAAGTTGCTGTACAATACTTATTTGTTTAATGAAGGACCAAAATCTGCTTTAAAAGTTGCGGAAGTAAAAGCTGCTTACAATGAAGATGCGCCTGTGGTAAATGGTTACGAGGTGCTCAACAAATATTTTGATCTCCTGTTCAAAGCTAATCCAAAAGTTGTCGCTTTTGGCGAAGATGTAGGTAAAATAGGCGATGTAAACCAGGGGTTTTCGGGCCTGCAGGAAAAGTATGGGGCTAACCGTATATTTGATACCGGCATACGTGAACTGAGCATAATCGGGCAAGGTATCGGCATGGCGCTGCGTGGTCTGCGGCCGATTGCCGAGATACAATACCTTGACTATATTTTGTATGGATTACAACCTTTAAGCGACGATCTTTCCACCATTCATTATAGAACCAAAGGCAGGCAGAGCTGCCCCCTTATTGTACGTACAAGAGGTCACAGGTTAGAAGGCATCTGGCATAGCGGCTCTCCCATGGGCCTGATTATTAATTCTTTGAGAGGATTGTATGTTTGCGTGCCAAGGAGCATGGTGCAGGCAACGGGTATGTACAATACTTTATTGAAAGCAAATGATCCGGCAATAATGATTGAGTGCCTGAACGGGTACAGGTTAAAAGAAAAGCTTCCAAACAACCTGGGTGTATTTACCCTGCCGCTCGGCATACCGGAAATATTATTGACCGGAGAAGATATTACCATTGTTTCTTATGGTTCTACATTGCGTATAATACATGATGCTGCTGTCACTTTGCAAACTCTTGGAATAAGCTGTGAAATTATAGATGTGCAAACTTTAATACCTTTCGACATACATCATGCTATTGTTGAGTCTTTAAAAAAGACAAACAGGATCATTTTTATTGATGAAGACGGCCCCGGCGGAAGCACTGCATTTATGTTTAACAATGTAATAGAAAAGCAGGGCGGCTATCGCTTTTTAGACGTAGCTGCACGCACTCTCACTGCACATCCTCACCGGCCAGCCTATGGAAGTGACGGTGATTACTTTAGTAAACCTAATGAAGAGGACATTGTTGAAATTATCCGGGAAATGATGGCGGAGTAGATTTTTTTGAAACACATAGAAACATAGGAACAATAGAAAACATAGATTTTTGTAAAATACCCTTCTATGTTTCTATGTGCCTATGTGTTAATCCTTACTCAACCCAAAAATTTAGCTTTCAATGCCGGTGAGGGAATCCAGCATGCTTCTTTTTTCCCAAACCAGCTATACCTTTTTTTAGCAATAACATTATACACACTATTTCTGATAAATGAAGGAACAATTATAAAAGCAAACAAAAGTTTCCATCCTCCTGATAGTTGCCTGGCAACAAGTAACGCACCGGTAGATTTTGTATGAATTTTCCCGTTTTGGTATAATAAGAAAGAATTAAAAGTATTAGCCGGAAGATTGAACTTTTGCAATACTGACTGGCCAAAATCAGATTGTAAAGAGGCAAACCGAAAAGTATCTTTTTTGTCTCTTTTTAAAATAAACTGAACTGTGCTGCTGCACAAATTACAAACTCCGTCAAATAAAATAACAGGCTGTTTAACTTCATCAGGATCAGGCATAATAAGCAAAATTAACCGGGTAAGATTAAAGTAATAATAATAAAAAAGATTACAAAGGTCAGTTAATTATTCATCTGTTGGTAACTTATAAGGGTCATTTTAAATTGCCGCTTCTGTCACAAAAAATGACCGTCATTGCGGGGGTTGCGCAGCTTGGCGAGGCAATCTCCATCCAACCCGTCAACCTGATTGTACAATAGATTGCTTCGTACCTTACAATAACGTGAAGCCTGTGTTGTTAGCTATTTAAATAATAGTAATACTAATTACACCTTCAACTTTACTGCTAACAGCATCATTAACAATTATATTTGCCTTCTTAACGAAAAATTATGTCAGAGGTTGTTAATCAATTAGAAGAAACTATACAATATATTCGTCAACACTACACTGCCATTCCTCAAATTGGTATTGTTTTAGGAAGCGGGTTAGGAAATTTTACTGGGGAAGTAAAAGTTGAAAAAGAAATACTCTACAGTGATATTCCTCATTTTCCTGTCAGTACGGTAAAAGGGCACCAGGGTAAATTTATTTTCGGTGAAATAAATGGAAAACAGGTTGCAGCAATGGCTGGCCGTTTTCATTTCTACGAAGGATACACACCTCAGCAGATTATTTATCCGGTAAGAGTGATGAAAATGCTGGGTGTGGAAACTATGCTCATTTCAAACGCAGCAGGCGGTGTAAATGAGCATTTTGCTGTAGGCGATTTAATGATAATTAAAGATCACATAAGCTTTTTTACCGTCAATCCTTTGTTAGGCAAAAATGAAGATAGCTTTGGCACACGCTTTCCTGACATGAGTGAGCCGTACGATCAATCCCTGATTGCAAAAGCTAAAAACATAGCAAAAAGGTTGCAAATAACTGTACATGAGGGAGTATATACAGCAGTGACCGGGCCTACATTTGAAACCAAATCAGAATATAAACTGATAAAAGTGCTTGGCGGCGACGCCGTAGGAATGAGCACCGTGCCAGAAGTAATTGCCGCAGTACACTGCGGAATGAAGGTTTTTGCAATAAGCGTAATAACCGACATGGGCATAAGAGAAGAAGACAACATAATTACCCACGAAGAAGTGTTACAGGCTGCCAAAGATGCGGAGCCAAAATTCACTGCCATTTTTACCAATCTTATTAAGGAATTATAGAGGTGCTGGTTATACCAAATACCCTTGCAAATTGACATAATGTATTACTTTTGAACATAAACCTTTATAACATGACGAGGCAAGCTATTATAGAACGGACGCTTAAAGTCATCAATCAACTTCCCGAGGAGAAAGCCAAAGAGATTTCAGACTTTGCCGAGTTTATTATAAAACAATATGAAGAGCAACTCCTGACAAAAGGCATTGCACATCTGACGTCAGGCAGTAAGGCTTTTGAATTCTTAAAAGACGAAGAAGACCTTTATACCGAAGCTGACATAAAAGAGCCATACAATGGCTAAGGGAGATATTATTTTAATTACCTTCCCTTTTAACAGATTTAAGCGGAAGCAAACTTAGACCGTCTGTCGTTCTTGCTGACACAAACCAAGACGTTACAGTGGCATTTATTACTACTCAGCTAAAATGGCAGGAATCAACAGACTTACTATTGGAACCAACTTTAAACAATGGACTAAAAAAACCTTCACTGTTACGAACAGGCAAATTGTCTGCCTTAGACAAGACACTAATTAAAGGACGAATGGGTGGCCTTACAACTGAGGAAATAAAATACTTAGATGAAAAGCTTAAACTTATTTTTCGACTGCCTTAACATTTGCAATTTGTGTTTTTGTTTTATACCTTTACCCTTACTTTGCGTGTCATTTTGTTGTGTGCTAAATGAATACATCTTTTCTTTTACGTTTCCTTCTTTCTGCCGTTATCATTTTTGCTGTTTGCACCGGCGGTTTGCAGGCTCAGCGAAATATAAGATTAGACAAGTCAGGCTCCTCAACGACACAGCCAAGATATGATGCGCAGGGACATATAATACCTAACAGCACTCCACAAAAAGGCCAGGACTCATTAAAACACAGAGACAATACGGATGACTCAATAACCATACATTACCGTTATTTCGACTCCGGCACCATACGAAATCTTGACTCTTCTATCAATGATTTTACTGCACGATATCCTGTGCCGGCTTATTATGTTACCTTAGGCAATTTAGGTTCAGCGGCACATTCGTTACTATTTAATCCTTATCTTAAACCTGGCTTTGACCCCGGCTTTCATGCTTTTGATATATATCGTTTCAGAATTGAAGACACAAAATTTTACCAGACGACGCGGCCTTACACAGAGTTAGGTTACCTGCTGGGAAGCAAGGCTGAGCAGATGATAAACGTTGTGCATACGCAAAATATAAAGCCGAATTTTAATATGGCTTTGCAGTACAGGTTAATTAATTCACCCGGCAATCTTCAAAATCAAAACACCAGTCATAACAGCTACCGCCTCAATGGCAACTACCAGAGCCGCAACAAACGATATACAGTGTACGGTGTTCTTCTTGCAAATAAATTTCTTGCTTCTGAAAATGGCGGCATCATTAAAGACTCACTATTAAATGATTATCGTTTTACCAATCGCTATCTCATTCCGACACGCCTTGCAGGAGATTCTAATCCTTCGAGAAACCCTTTTAATACCAAAGTAACTACCGGCAATGTTTACCGCGAAAATACTTTTTTACTGCGGCAGCAATACGACTTTGGCCAGAGCGATTCGCTGATTGTGAATGACAGCACGGTTATCCGTTTATTTTATCCACGGTTCAGGTTGCAGCATACATTTACCTGGTCAACTCAGCAATATGAGTTCAGGGATTATTTTACAGGTGACAGTAAAACAAATGATTATAGAACCTTTTTCGGTAAAACAGTTACAGAGGACTCACTTTTATACCGTGATAAATGGAAAAACATTCAGAACGATTTCAGCATTATTTCTTTTCCTGAAAAAAACAATCTCAACCAGTTTATAAAAGCCGGTATAGCAATTGAAAATTTTAAAGGCGCTTTTGACACCTCTGCCCGAGACACGAGCACAATAAAGCGTTATCATAATATATTTCTTTCAGGAGAATACCGAAACAGAACCCGCAATCAAAAATGGGATATTGAAGGCACAGGCAGATTTTATCTGAACGGATATAACTCCGCTGATTACGCCGCCAAGGTAAGCTTGAAAAGACTGATCAGCAAAAAGATAGGATTCCTGGAAACGGGTTTTCAAAATGTAAACCGTACTCCGTCTTTTGTCTTTGAGCAGCAAAGCGCTTTTCCTGTTAAATTTAACGGCAGTCTTAACAAAGAAAACATTACCCGCATCAGCGGCTCTATAACTAATGACGCAAAAGGCACTGCTCTTACAGGCGATTATTACCTGGTCAGTAACTATACTTATTTAGATAGTTTTTTTACCGCCAGGCAGCAAGGAACTTTGTTTAATGTTTTGCATGTTTCTGCGAAGAAGAAACTAAAATTGAGTAAAGTTCTTAATCTTTATACAGAAGTTCACCTGCAAAAAACAGCCGGCAATGCGCCCGTGCACATTCCTTTGATCTTTACCAGCAACCGTATTTCTTTTGAAGGAGTTTATTATAAAAACATGATTTATGCTTTAGGTCTCGAAGTGCGGTATCACACACCATACAAAGCCGATAATTATTCTCCGTTTACCGGCCGGTTTTTTTACCAGGATGATTACATGATCAGCAACCGGCCTGAAGTAAATGCTTTTTTCGATTTTCGCATAAAAACCTTTAAAGCTTTTATAAGGGCTGAAAACCTTAATACAATCGGCACAAATACAGGTAAGTTTGGTTTAAATCAAAATAACCTGACAGCCGAGCATTACCCGCAGCAAGGGTTTTGGTTCAGATTGGGTATTTGGTGGACTTTTATAAACTAAAGTAAAACAACGCTGTAGTTGTTTCTTAAAACAAGTCTCTGCTTTTTAACGAACGATTAATATCTTTTCTTCTTTTTTATTATTCAAAGCTTTCTCAATCTCAGAAACAAGAGGAAGCAGATTTTTCAATGTATTTCTGTAAACATCAAGTACAATCACAAGACAGGGAAGATTAGATACATTTTGCTGATAAGGGATATTTTTATCTGCAACAATCCATGCATCAAAACTGTTTTCTTTAAGCAATAACAATAATTTTCCATTTTTAATTCCGTTCCATTTCATATCTTTTACTGTAAAAACTTCATACGCTTCAGAAAAGTAATTCTTGAAACGGACATCTATATTTTCATCTAACAATATTTTCATGTTGCAAATTCAGAAATGAATTTTTTGGCAGCCATCTCAATTACACCTTCTGCCTGTTCACGGGTAACAGATGGGAAACCGATGAGAAATTCTTCTAAAGACTCTTCTTCGAGATAATCAAACAATGTTTTTACAGAAACCCTGGTTCCCTTAAATACAGGCGCTCCTCCTGCCAAATCTTTATTAACCTCCACATATTGGTTTAGGACGTTCATACATTCTTTTTATTAAAGTTACAAATAAACTTACATTTTACATTCAACATTAAAACTGCACTTATTTGTCAATTTATTAATGCTTACGGTAAGAGACTTTGAGTGCTGTAAAACAGGTTGCAACTAAAAAGAAACCTTATAGTGACCTAATTCTTCGCAGCCAATTTGATTTTGAAGCAAACTTTTTTTGTAGTTTTACAAGTATCTATTAATAAGTTTTAAAAGAAGCTACACGAAACTTTAATAGTAATTCATTACAAAACCTCAAATGAAAGACCTGCAACTCCAGGAAATTTACATTTACCCAATCAAGTCTTTAGGAGGCATATCAGTACCGGAAGCTGAAGTGCAGCAAACAGGCTTTAAATACGACAGGCGTTGGATGCTCACTGACAGCGAAGGCAACTTTTTGTCGCAGAGAACTTTTCCACAAATGGCTTTGCTGCAGGTAAATATTGACGTGTACGGTTTACTTGTAACTCATAAAAATAACCTGCTTTCCCCTCTTACTATCCCATTTAATACTCCTTTTGAAAAGAAAGCAACGGTAAATATCTGGGACGACGTTTGTACTGCTTCAGAAGTAAGTGATATTGCAAATGAATGGTTTTCGCACGCATTACATATGCCTGTTCGATTGGTTTACATGCCTTCGGATACGCAAAGACTCGTAGACGAAAATTATGCAAATAATAAAGAAATAGTCAGTTTTGCCGATGCTTATCCGTTTATGATCATAGGCCAGTCTTCCCTTGACGATCTTAACCAACGCTTAGACCAACCTGTTCCAATGAATCGTTTCAGGCCAAACCTGGTTTTTACAGGTGGAGCACCATATTGTGAAGATACTATTGATACATTTTCTATTGGTGATGTTACTTTTACTGCGGTAAAACCATGCGCACGCTGTGTACTGATAACAATTGACCAGGGGCTGGCAACAAAAGGAAAAGAACCTCTTAAAACGCTTTCTGCTTTCCGCACCCAGAAAAATAAAATTATGTTTGGTCAAAATTTATTGCACAAAGGCGCAGGCATTATTAAAGCCGGAGATAAAATTAAGGTGCAACGACTAAGGACCCATTTACAGGCAGAATGTAACCAGTTGTAATATTATTTATTCAAACGAAAAAGACATTTGCGAGGCAGAAACATTTTTTTTCTTTTTTAAAGAAAATTCATCATTAGCATAAATATGATACACTGCACTTTCTTCAGACCTGGAAGCAACAATCATTTTAACTCCGTCAGCATTTTCATTAAAAAGCTTTTGCACCAGGTGCGGGCAATTATTATTTTTTGAAAGATGAGATAAAAGCAGGTGACTCATAAAAGAAGGCTTATGCGTTTTAAAAAGATCAAGCGCCTGTTTATTGCTCAAGTGTCCCTTTTCACCCTTGATGCGTTTCTTTAGATAATAAGGATAATTACCGTTTGCAAGCATTTCGTCGTCATAATTAGCTTCAAGAAATGCAGCATGACAATCTTTAAAATGACTGATTACGTGCTTACACGGGGCGCCTATATCTGTAAATACGCCAACTTTTATTCCATTGCAGGTTACCATAAAACTGTATGGGTCTGATGCATCATGAAGCTTAGGAAAAGCTACCGTGGCAAGGTTGCCGGTCATAATCGGTTCGTAAGCAGTAAAGGAATTTACCAGTTGCTTATCCAAAATAAACCCACTATGAAAAAGTGCAGCTTCAGTAATGTAAACCGGAAGCTGGTACTTTTTAGCTAAAGCAGGTATGCCTTTAATATGATCAGTGTGTTCGTGAGATACAAAGACCGCTTTTACTTTTTGCATGGTTAACCCAAGCCGTTTCATTCGTTTTTCTATCTCACGGCACGATATGCCGGCATCTACCAGCACTGCTTCATTTTCATTGCCGATATAGTAACAGTTACCGTTGCTGCCCGAGTTTAACGATGTAATGTATAAAGACATTCAATGGCAAAGTAAGCAGGTTTTAAGGAATTATCAATATTTGATTTTAAGTGGAAGCTGCATGTTTTCTTTATAAAAAACCAGGATCTTACACTTTAGTAATATCCTGGTTTGTACCATTTTTTTTATTTTTCATAAGGAAAATTACGTGCTACTTTCCTCATCATTCTTTCCATTACCTGGTTTGGTGAGCCCAATACATCTTCATCCATTTCTTTGTGAAACCGCCACAAAAGATCGCCGTCTGCACCATTATAAATTTGCATGGTAAGCAAGCCATTTGCTGTTTTACCAAATGCAGATCCAAGTAAAACTGATTTTACAATTGCACCGCCATCACTTGCGGTTTTTTCGAAAGCATAGCTGCTTTTTATTACTGCATCTACGCCTAAAGCCTTACAAATTGAGTCCTGCGTTATTTCATTCATTTTTTCAAACAACCCTTTTTGTTTCAATAAAGCGTTCGTTCTTTCTATATCTTGGAAGGTGACAGTATAATTTCCCGATTTTCTTAAAAGGTAAGTATACATGCCTTGCTGCATATTTGCGGCGAGCTTTTGTTCATCGGCGGTATTAGTGGCAGCATCGAAATTCTTTGGAGGCCGTTTATAAGTTATTGTGGCCTGAAAAGGAAGAATAGCTATGGTTTTGTGTTTTTGTATTTCTGTTTTCAACTTAGGAGAACTGTATACTTGTTTGCTGCCTTCGAACTGACTGAAAGACGTGTAAGAAACAGTAACAAATAATAATACTGTAAGAAGTGGTTTGTGTTTCATGTTTTTATTTTTTTTAAATTTAATAATTATTTTAATTTTATTTAATTATTATATGCAAAAATGCTTTAATAGAATAATCTGAACAACCATATATAAGGATGAAAAAATGTTTATAAAAGAGGCAAAAAAACTAAATATTTTCAAAATACAATTCTTTTATCGGTTTTAATAACCGTCCGTCTGCTTTTTTGAACTTTGTTGCAAAAAAAATTACTGCATAAATATGTTATTAGCAAGATATCCTGTGATTAATGATATTTCTTTCCGCACACCCTTCAAAGCGATTAAAAGGTAAAAAAAAATTAATATCTTTTGTATGAAGGGCTTTATAAGTTATTATTTTTATAGTGCCATGTTCTAAGTAAAGCTGATATTCTCTCAATAATTATTTAAAACTTAAACAGATTTGCAGCGCTGAAATGAAAGCCTCATATATAATACTTATACTCCTGCTGTTTTTATGCAAATCTCTGACAGCTCAGCACAGCTTTGCATTTACGCAAATCACTACCGACGATGGTACAGGGCTTGCCAGCAATCTTGTAACCAGTCTTTACCAAGATGAGAAGGGATATATATGGGCAGGAACAGCAAACGGTCTGCAACGATTTGACGGAAGTAAGTTTATCGGTATCAGTACTTATAAAGCCGGAAATGATAATTTGCTCCACGCAAGGTTATCCCAGATAATTTCTGCAGACAGCGGCAGGCTTATATTAGCCAGTTTTAGCTTACGTCAGTTTGGCTTATTTGATCCGGCAACTTTTATCTATAAGAAAATCATTATCGGCCCGTCTGAAAAAATTTCTCCAAGGTCAGAGTATCGTCTGTGGAAAGACTCGAAGGGAGAAATATATCTCACGGTTCAGAATTACGGTATTTTACATTATAACAAAAACGAAAATACTTTCATTAATGACCATTCTTTTCCAATTCCTGCCAGATGGAATGTAAGTTTGACCGGAGTGTATGAAAGCCGCGAAAAGCAGCAGTACTGGTTCGCATGTGACAGCGGTCTGTGCATTTACGACAGCAGGAGCAAACAGATGTGGTATAAAAAAAATAATCCGCAAAACTTGCCGGTTTTAAAAAATAAAGAAATACAGGAAAATCTGGCAGAAATATATATAGATAAGAAAAAACGCATCTGGTTATTTGGCTGGCCCAAATGGGCCAATGGGGCACAAATAAAATATTGCCTTGACAGTACAGGCAACAGTTCACTGTCAAAAGATACAACCGGCTTAAACTACGGGCAAGCTGACTATACCGATTATAAGTATTTTTATGAAACTAAACAAGGTGAACTCTGGATGTATGGATTTAATGTGCTCGTAAATTATGACAAAATTTCGCGGCGTTTTTATTATAACGAGAGCGGACCCGAAAGAGATAATATCGAGTACCAGTCTGTATTTCAACTGCTCGAAGATAAAGAGGGCAACATTTGGATAGCCACAAACCAGGGTATTTACTATACAGCAACGGGCAGCGCTAATTCTGCAATAGTAAACTTAACTTTTAATGACAAAAACGGCCCTACGTCTATTAATGATATTGCCGAAGTGCCCGGTAAAGGTCTGTGGTTTACTTCGTGGCATGCAGGTGTAACAACTACAGATACATTTTTACATAAAACTGAAAATGCAGTCTACCGCCAACCTCCTCCTGCTTACTGGTCACCGGCATTAAAAACGGCAACGAGACAAACGCTCAGCATTTACAGGCAGGCCGAAACAGGAAATATCTGGATAGGTTGCAATACGGGAGTCTTAATGATACATAGCCCCGGGAGAAAAACAACTGAATACCTTCATGCCTCCGAATTTAATAACAGCCCTATACAATATATAACCGGAGACAAACATGGCCAGTTGTGGTTAAGTACGTTGGGGGGAAGGCTGATTAAATGGAACAATAATAAGTTTACTGTCATTACAGACATTGGCACTACTATATACAAAATTTTCGAAGACAGACAGGGATGGTTGTGGCTGGCCACGCATGGAAAAGGATTGTATGCGATAGATGCTGATGGTAAAATACTGAAGCATTATACTGCAAAAGGTGGTAAAAACAGCTTATATAGTAATGTTGGCACAGACATAGAAGAATTAAAAGACGGCAGAATTGTACTTTGTGCCGGAGCTTTACATTTCATTGATAAAGTAACCGGTACTGTGTCCATTTTAAAATATGAAGATGGACTTCCTTCTAACACAGTAGCCAGATTACGAACTGATGAAAAGGGCTTTTTATGGATTATTACCAGCAGCGGATTGTGCAGGTATAATCCGGCTAACAGCCACATTATGTCCTACGGACAAAAAGATGGTGTAGTATTGGCCGGGCAAACGCTTGCGGCGGATTATCTTACAAGTAATGGCTTTATCATTTTCGGAGGAAGCAATTCTGTAGTTATGTTTAACCCTTCAGTTTTCTGGGTCACCCAGCGTCCGCCCGACGTTACTATCACTGATTTTAAAGTATTAACTGAGGTTACGCAGCTTTATTAACAGGATGATTTCTATTAATATCTAAACTGTTGAGTTTATTCCAGGCACTTACTGTTGCATTTTTCAGCAGCAAAGCCTTGAGTGCAAAATGATTTTTTGAG
>JAABUK010000744.1_pt1 | contig 66428 bp, 73 predicted proteins | sample 5559141 | NCBI WGS metagenome assembly JAABUK01 (sample SAMN10711869, study PRJNA513367) | rock metagenome | isolation source: Antarctica rocks | place: Antarctica: Victoria Land, Pudding Butte nord | collected 2016-01-03 | reverse complement strand
CTCGGCGAGTGCCGCACAGTCCGTTGCCGCGTCGTCCATGGCCATTCCCCGCCAAGCGAATCGAGAATTGGCATGGATTCAGGAATTTGGCGGATTGTCACGTGCTCCTTCACCCGATTGCCCTGGTTGCCCGGCAGTGATGAGGTTCCAAACGTGGAAGACGGTCAGCTAACTCAGGCTCGGGGACCGTGTTACACGGTCCCAGGTGGAGAAACGTAGCGCTGACGACCGGGCGTTGCTGGCTGACCGGCGCCGGCCCGCTCCCGAGTTGGACGAGGCAAGAAGGGAGCGGCAGCTTGACCGATCAAGTACCGGGCGTGCGCGTGGACGTTGATGACCACAGCGGTGGGTGCATAGCGCGCGTTCTGATCGATAATGAACGCAAGCTGAACACGCTGAACAGCCGCCTCATGGAGCGGCTTGCCGCCGAGTTGGACGCGCTTGCCTCCATGGAGGGACTGCGCGCGGTTGTCCTGGCCAGCACCGGACCGCGCGCGTTCATAGGGGGAGCTGATATTGCGGAGATGTCCAGCCTCGACCCGGCAACCGCGCGAGCGTTCATCATACGCATCCACAGATGCTGCGATGCGCTCCGTCGATTGCCGGTTCCGGTGATCGCCCGGATTCAGGGCTATACCTTCGGGGCCGGGTTGGAGATCGCGGCGGCCTGTGACCTGCGGGTTGCGGCCGACACTGCCGTCTTCGGCATGCCGGAGGTGAAACTCGGCATCCCGTCGGTGGTCGAGGCGGCGCTGCTGCCGATGCTGGTCGGGTGGGGGAGGGCGCGACAGATTCTGCTGTTGGGCGAAACCTTCACGGCTGCGGAGGCGGAGCGCTGGGGCCTTGTCGAACGGGTCGTGCCCGCCGGCGATCTGGATGCGGCCGTCGAGACTTGGCTCGTTGCCCTCATGGAGGCGGGCCCGCACGCGGTCCGGCTGCAGAAAGGCTTGATACGGGCGTGGGAGGACCTGCCGCTCCGGGCCGCGGTGCAGGCCGGCATCGATGCGTTCGCCGAGGCATGGCTGACGGACGAGCCGCGCGAGGCGATGAGGGCTTTTCTGGACGCACAGGCAACACGGAAACGTGGAAATGACGCGGCCGGTGAAGAGGTTTAGCGCATCCACCTCGCCCACGAGTCCGCCTCGGCTACTGCCTCGGCAGCCAAACCTCGATCGTCCCACGCGAGGGCCGCGGCAGGAACGTGGAGAAGTCGCGCAATGCCCAGGCCAGGCCCGTGTCGGCCATCGACGCGGCGGCCTGCCGGGCAAGAGGCTCGTCTTCCGGATGGAAGTAGCGGATGTTGGGCCGGTTGGGCGTCTCCGCCACGTGCCGGACCTCGACGCTGCCCGGCCGCGAACCGAGGCGCCCCAGCAGCTGGGCAGACAACGCCTCCGCCCTCTCGGACCCGGCTGGCACGTGTATGACGATGCGCGGGTCCGGCATGGCGACAGGCGCCGCGGACGCGCTGTCATCATGGGGTCGGCGGTCGAGAGGCTCGCCGGACGGTGCGCCCCGCCGCGCCTCTGAAGGCGCCCCGCTGTCGCGGCCAGAACCGGAGGGGGCGCCGAGGCTCCGGCGAGAATGCGCAGACGGATCGAACGGTGGAGCCGGAGCCACCGTGATCGAGGGTGTGGCCCTGTCAGGCGATGCGGGTGGCGGAGCCGGCGTGGGCGCAAGCGGGACCGGCTCCGACGGACCGGGGATGGACACCGCCGGCGTGGACGGGGCAGGCAAACCCGGAGCCGGCGGGGGCTGTGGCTCGGCCGGGAGCGTGACGCTCAGGACCGGTCGCGCTGGGACACTTCGATAGAACACTCTGTGTATACCCAGGTATGCCGTTCCAATCGCCAACATGAAGATCGTGAGCAACAGCAGCGGGCGAACCAGGAAGCGCCTGCGCCGCGGCGCAAGGTCCGGCGCCATCGCCAGCGCTGCCGCGCTCGGCTCCGGCGACGGCATGGGCCTCTCGGCGAGTTTTGGCTCGAGACGCCCCATCCGGCCGTTCCCGGCATCTGGCAGCGCGGCCCAAGGCCGCGGCTCCCGCTCGTCCCACGCCGAGGGCATTGCCTTGCGGAACTGGCCTGCGCTTGGCCCACCCTCTGGCTCTATAGGCTCAACTCGGTCGCTCAAGTCAGAAAGGGAGGCCAAGTCGCCCGAGCTGGCTCCCGGCTCAGGCATGAGCAGGGCCTCGGCCGCCTCTGGTTCAGGCGTCTCCACGTCCGCCTGGAGCCCTAGTGCCTCCCGCAACGGCGCCAAATCCTTCCCGGCCAGCAGGGCGCGGAACGCTGGACGCCCCACGAACACCACCTGCAGCGTCGCATCGCCGTTTTGCGCGAAATACGGCGCCATCGCCTGCAACGAGCGCAGTGTTTTGGAATGCAGCGTCTCCGCCTGCTTGATCAGCAGCACGACGCGCGTCTCCTGCCCTTGCCGCTCGGCAATGGTGCGGGCGATCCGGCGGGGGTTGTCCGCCAAGAGCATCTCGCTTTCGGGCGCCGCCACGTGGATCAGGATGTGCTCCAGCCTCAGGCGCGAGCGCATCGAGCTGCCCATGCGGATGACCCGGACGTCGGGCTGGGCCAGGCTGGACAACAGCGCGGACAACGCATCGGCGCGTTTCCGGTCATCCTCCAGCAGCAAAGCGATGAACGGGCGGCCGTCCGGTCCGGCGGACGGCCGGTGCACGTCCACTCCGGCCACGGCGCCAGCCTCGGGCATGGCCTAAGGCACCGGCTCTTGGGTCGTGACCGTCCGGCTCGTCAAGCCCTGCGATTGCTGGAAATCCTGAAACAGTCGTTGCTTATCGCTGGCCGACAAAGCCGGGGGAAGTGATGCAGGAACCGGTCTTGGCGGCATCCGGGCTGCCGTTGGGCGTTCCAGCACAATGGGCTTTGCTACGTAGAAGGTCTGGGGCTTACCGACGCATCCACTGAGCAGGAGCGCCGCGCCGAACACAGCGATGTACCATGGAGCGGTGCAGATACGCATGACAGACCTCGGCTGCTTCGCGAGTGGGGACCTACGTGGGAAACTCAACGTAGTGGCGCTAAAGGAGTTCGCATCCGGTTCAAGCGGCAGATGAACCGCCCGGCAATACAGGGCGCAATGGTCTAGGCCGATGCCGGCTACCCGCCTCTGCGCATCTGGCCTAGCCTCGGCGCATGCTGTTCCGTGAAGCTCACCGTGTCGTCCCAGTACTCGCCATCAGCCAGCCGACCCATGCCTGGATATCCGGCCAGCTTCTGCGGGCCTGGGCAGACCCGCTGAACGAACCTTTGCTGCTGGCGGCGGAGCAGCATGATCTCGGCTGGCTCGACTGGGAAACGACGCCGAGCTTCGACCCGCAGACCGGCCGTCCCCACCTTTTCCGTGCGGTCGGAGCGGCGGTGCACGCGCCGATGTGGGCCCGGGGCGTGGAACCGGCGTTGGGCGCCTGGGGCATACGGGTGGCTCTGCTCATCTCGCGCCACGGCGGACTCATCTATACCCGCTACACCGACCGGCACCGGGTCGCCGTGGCGGATGCGGCGGCAGCGGACCACTACCTGGAAATCCAGACTCCGATGCAGGCCACATGGGCGCGGGCGCTCGGGCTCGATGCTGCCGTGCTGGCGCACGACGCGGCATTGGTCGCGCTCGCTGACGCGCTGTCGCTTGCGCTCTGCGGCGAGCTGAGAACGCCGTTGGAGGTCGAGGCGCCGGACCGTACGGGCGGCAGGCGGACATTGCAGCTCCTGGCGTCGCCAGAGGATGCGGCCGAGTTCACGCTTTCGCCATGGCCCTTCCGCGACGAGGCGCTCGTGGTGGAGGGCGAGGCGCGGCCGATACCGGTAGCAGGCCGGTTCGCTGACGAGGCGGCGATGCGGGCCTGGCTCGCTGCGCCGGAGCGGGTGGTGTTCCGGGCGCGTTTGACGCCGGGCTGAGCACGTAGGTTAGCGTCCGTCTATGGTGGTCGCGGACGGGAGAGCCGTGGAGCGCCACGGATTATACGCGGGTGATCATCATCAGGGCCGGGAGCGCCAAGTGCGCCAGCAGGGCCACGTGCGGGAGGTGCGCCTCGGTGTAGTGCTCGGCGCGATGCAGCAGGTTCAGCGTGCCCAGCGTCTCGCCCCGCCAGCGGACCGGCATGTTCAAGACGCTCTCGCACCCGAGCGCCAGGATGGTGGCGTGGTCAAAGAATGCGCCGCGGATGGCATGGGCGTCATGGCCGATCCAGGGCTCGCCGTTATGGACCACCCGGCGCATCCACGCGCTGTCGGTGATGGGTTTGCGGCCGCCGACGGGATACTCGGCCGGATGGTTGCTGTAGAAGCGCTCGGATTCCCCGGTCTCCGGGTGGTGCACCAGGATGGTGAACAGGATATGGCCCGGCGCCTCGGCCAATGCGGCGTCGAGCGCGCGGAATGTCGCCCCGGGCTGGTCGAGCGAGGCGTGGGCGGCGATGACGGTTTGGATCATGATGCCCTCCGATACTGCCGGACCGGCTCCGGGAGCAAGCCGTCGGGGCGGACGTGCCGTAGGGTCCACGACGAAAAGCTCAGGCCTTGGTTGGGCGCGTCAGTGAGAACTTATGGTCGGCCAGGAAATAGTCGTGGTAGCCGGCGCGGCTGACGATCTGCAGCAGGACCGTGTCCACGTACCCGTCTCGCATGACGCGGTCGTCTATGTGCACGCCCACCACCTGGCCGATCGCCATAAAATAGGCGGCGTCACTCCCGTCGAGCGGCGTCAGCTCCACGATCTTGACCAGCCGGCATTCCAGCGCCGCCGGGGCGCCGCGGACCCGGGGCGGACGGATCAGGACGGAGGGCTCGGGCTCCAGGCCAGCATACTCGAACTCGCTCTGCCCACGCGGCAGCGGCACCGAGGTGCGGTTCATCGCGTCCCGCTGCTCCCATGAGACGATGGAGCAGGTGAACTCGCCGGTCTCCTCGATAAAGGTGATCGCGTCCTTGCGGCCGACGGACGAGAACATGACCATATGCGGCCGGTCGGAGACCTGGTTGAAGAAGGAATACGGCGATAGGTTCACCTCGCCCTTTGCGCTCATGGCGCAGATCCAGCCGATCGGACGCGGCGCGATCAGCGCCTTCACGGGGTCATGCGGCAAGCCATGGCCGCGGGCGACGTCATAGAACATTTGGCCTCCATCTAAGGGAGTATGGGCTTGTCCACGGCAGGCGTGAGCGTCGGCTTGATAGAACGATGTGGCGTCATCCCAAAATGTCGGAGTAGCTTCGCGCGATGAACCAGCCACACCGATGGACCATCACGCCGCTCATCCTGGCCACGGCGCTGCTTGGCTCCTTGGCAGCCCGGCCCGTGGCGGCCGCGACGATGACGGTGCGGCAGGTGATCGCCGTGCTGCGCGGCGCGCATCCGGCTGACCTGGCCGGTAAGGACCTGTCGCGGCTGGACCTGGCGGACCTCGACCTCAGCGGGGCCAACCTTGCGGGTGCCAACCTGTTCGGCGCCGACCTGACCGGGGCGCTCCTGGTTGGCGCCAACCTGACCGGCGCCGACCTCGACCGCGCCACCATCATCCGGGCGGATTTCTCCAACGCCAACCTGTCCGGAGCGACGATGATCCTGCCGGCGGCGTCCTCCCTGATCGGGGAAAACCCGGCCGCCGAGGCGCCGCGGTTCCGCCATGCCAACCTGACCGGCGCGCGCCTGGTGGCCAAGCTCGGCAACGGCGACTGGACCGGCGCCAACCTGACCAATGCGCACCTGGAGCTTGGGCAGCTGCAGTTCCTGGCCGCGGCACGCTCGGACCTCAGCGGCTGCCGGCTGACCGGCGCCAATCTGGAGGGCGCGAACCTGTCCGAGGTCCGTCTAGCGTTCACCGACCTGCGCGGCGCCAATTTCACGCGGGCCAACCTGCAAGGGGCGGACCTGGCCGGGGCACGGCTGGACGGCGCGAACCTGACCGGTGCGTCCCTGGCCCATGCGGACGTGCACGGCGCGTCGCTGCGCAGCGTCGTCGGGTTGGACGGAGCCATTGGGTTAGACAGTGTGCAGAACCTCGATTTGGCCGATCGATAGGCATGGGTCGGTCCGCCCTATTGAAACCGGTGGCCCTGCTGGGCCTGCTCGCCGCATTGGCTGCTCCCGCGTCCGCCCAGACCGAGCGAGTGGATTTAGCGCTCGTGCTGGCCGTTGACGTATCGGAATCCGTGGACGCCGCGCGGTTCACGCTGCAGATGGATGGGATCGCCAGCGCACTCGAGGCGCGGGAGGTGCAGGCCAGCGTGCTATCCGGGCCGCACCGGGCCATGCTGATCGCGCTGGTGCAGTGGTCCAACCGCCCGGCGCTCTCCCTGCCCTGGACATTGCTGACCAGCGGCAGCGACGTCCAGCAGTTCGCTGCTCGGGTCCGCCACCTGCGCCGGGCGAGCAACGGCTTCACTTGCATGTCGGTGGCGTTGCGCAGCATCGCCGACAAGCTATTGACCCAGTTGCCCGTGCCGGCCGAGCGCATGGTCGTGGATGTGTCCGGCGATGGGCAGGAGAACTGCAACCCGCTGGAGAAGGTGGATCAGGTCCGCGACGAGTTGGCCGCGACTGGCGTCGCCGTCAACGGGCTGCCTATCCTGGAGGGCGACGAGGCCGCGACCCTGGAGGCTTGGTATCAGGACCACGTGATAGGCGGCCCTAATGCGTTCTTGGTGCCGGCCGCCAGCTTTGAGGATTTCGAGCGCGCGATCCGCCGCAAGTTCGTAACCGAGATCAGTGCTGCGCCGTGCGGGCCATGTAGCCGCGAGGCAAGCCGGTAATCCGGCGCCTAAGCCTGACCTGCCCCGGCTTGCGGCCAGGGCAGGGGTTGGGACGTGGAGCTGCCGGGGTCAGCCCATCAGCTGCTTGGTCCGGTCGATCGCGCCGCTGCAGGCCGGATCGTCCTTCTGATCCAGCATACGGGCCTTCTCCAATTCCATCTTGGCCTGCGACATGCGGTCGTTCGGCATTGCGCTGCTGCCTTGCCCCGGCGTGGTCTCGACCGACTTGCCAGATCCGGCGGCGGCCGTCGCAGCGGCCGTCGGCAGTCCCTCTTGTTGCCGCCGCACATCCTGCGACGAGGTCGCGATGTTGTTGCCGACGGCGGCGTTGACTTCCTTGGTGCCTGCCGTGCCGCCAACACGGTTATCGGCCGAGGTTCCCGTCGTTGCAGGCGCGCCGGGCTGCGATCCCCCAGCGGTCGGCGCGCTGCCAGGATTGGAGCCGGACAGCGTGCCCGTCGTCACCGGCCCCATGCTCGGGCTTTGGGCCAGCTTGCGGCCAAGGTCCGCGATCTGGTCGGAGCAGGGACCAGCAAAAACCTCAGTCGGCACAGCAGTCAAACCGAGGCAAAGCACCGACAACCCAGCTATAATTTTGAAACGATACTGCATTATGTTTCCCCCTTGTAGATTCTGAACACAACGACGAACGGAGATTGCATTTCCTCGTTTGCTAAACACGAAATCGTGATATTGCTTGGGGAAAATACGCATCCGTCACGGCGCTGATGCTTGACTTCGATTGCACTGCGGCTTTAAACCGGCGCGTTGCCAACAGAAAACGGAGGACACGATGGCCTGGAAGACCCCGAAGATCGTCGAGATCGCTCTCGGCGCCGAAATCAATTCCTACGCTTGCGCTGACCTAAAGAAGTAAGCGCGCAGCCTTGCGCTGCCCTGGAGCCGGTGTCGTTTACACTCCGGCCCCAGGGCGTTTGCAAGGACATGTCGCCCGGCCTCGCCATGCGCGCAGTCGTGCTCGGCGCCGCAGCAGGCGGTGCTTTCCCACAATGGAATTCCAACTCGATCGGCTGCAGACGTGCCCGTTGTGGTGATCCCGCAGCCCAGCCCCGTACTCAGGCCTCCATTGCCGTCAGTGCGGATGGCAAGCATTGGGTGCTGCTGAACGCCTCCCCCGACCTCCGACAGCAGATTGAGCAGACTTCGGTCCTGCAGCCGAAACAGGGCCTGCGCTCGTCACCCATTGCCGCAGTCGTGCTCACGAACGGGGATGTCGACGCCATCGCAGGGCTGCTGACGCTGCGAGAACGCCAGGCATTCAGCGTCCTCGCCACGCCCCGTGTGCATCGCGTCCTCGACGACAATCCCATTTTCGAGGTCCTGTCCCGCGCCATCGTGCCCCGGTCGCCGGTCACGCTGGATCTCGCCTGTCCGGTCATGCTGCCGGATGGCGGCGCGAGCGGCCTGACCGTGACTCTGTTTGCCGTGCCCGGCAAAGTGCCGCTCTACCTCGAGCAACCCGGTGAGGTTCCGGTGCTGGAGGAGACGGACCAGACGGTCGGTGCAGCGGTTTCCGATGGTCGCGCCACCCTGTTCTACATCCCTAGCTGCGCCGCCATGACACCGGCCCTGGCGAACCGCCTTCGTGGCGCCGCTGTTGTGTTCTTCGACGGCACGCTGTGGACCGATGACGAGATGGTCCGCGCCGGGCTGGGCCCCAAGACCGGGCTCCGCATGGGGCACATGAGCGTGTCCGGTCCGGACGGCACGTTGGCGGCGTTCGACGGCCTCGGCGTGCAGCGGCGCGTTTTGTTGCACATCAACAATTCAAACCCCATCTTGCTTGACGACTCGCCGGAACGCGCGCTGGTCGAGGCCGCAGGATGGGACGTGGCCTATGATGGGATGGAGCTGGCCCTTTGAGCGACCGTACGCTGTCCTCCTCCGACCTCCGCGCGGCGCTGAATGCGATCGGCGACGAGCGCTATCATATTCATCATCCGTTCCACCGCATGCTGCACGACGGCAAGCTGACGCGCGGCCAGGTGCAGGCTTGGGCGCTCAACCGCTATTACTATCAGAGCCGCATTCCCGCCAAGGACGCGACCCTGCTGGCCCGGCTGCCTACCGCCGATCTCCGCCGCGCCTGGCGCACCCGGCTCGACGATCATGACGGCACCGGGCCTGGCCTAGGTGGCGTGGCGCGGTGGCTGAAGCTGGCCGAGGGCGTCGGGCTCGATCCGGCCTATGTCGAGACGACCGAGGGCATCCTGCCCGGCACGCGCTTCGCCGTGGACGCCTACGTCGCCTTCGTGCGGGACCGCAGCATCCTCGAAGCCGTCGCGTCGTCGCTGACAGAGATGTTTTCGCCCACCATCATCGCCGAGCGCGTGTCGGGCATGCTGGCCAACTACGATTTCATCACTAAGGACACCCTGGCCTATTTCACCCCTCGGTTGACCCAGGCGCCGAAGGATGTCGACTTCGCCCTGGCCTACGTGGACGAACACGCCCGTACCCGGCCGCAGCAAGAACAGGTCCTGGCCGCGTTGAGCTTCAAGTGCGATGTGCTGTGGTCGCAGCTGGACGCGCTGCATTATGCCTATGTCGAGCCCGGCCGCGTGCCGCCGGGTGCGTTCGTACCTGCCGCATGACGGAGGCCGTCGTCGCGTCCGTGCCCGCCTTCAACCGCGGCTTCCGGCTGCGGCACGATCCCGTGCGCAATGCCTGGGTCGTCCTGGCGCCGGAGCGGCTGTTTCTATTGGACGAGCCGGCGGTCGAGGTATTGAAGCTCGTCGATGGCGCCCGGAGCGTGCCGGACATCGTCGACGCCCTGGCCGCACGGTTCAACGCGCCGCGGGACACCATCGCGGCGGATGTCGAGGTCATGCTGCGGGACTTGGCGGATAAAGGAGCGATCCGGCTATGAAGGCACTGCTGCCGATCACCCCGGAGGTGCCCATCGAGCCGCCCTTGGCGTTGCTGGCCGAACTGACGCACCGGTGCCCGTTGCAGTGCCCCTATTGCGCGAACCCGCTTGAGATGGAGCGCGCTGCGACCGAGCTCAACACTGCGACCTGGCTGCGCGTCCTGGACGAGGCCGCGGTGCTGGGCGTGCTGCAGGTGCATTTCTCCGGTGGCGAGCCGACGGCGCGCAAGGACCTGCTTGAGCTGGTCCGGCACGCGGCGGCCTGCGGGCTGTATAGCAACCTGATCACCTCGGGCGTCATGCTGGACGCGGCTTCGCTGGCAGTGCTGGCCGGGGCCGGGCTGGACCATGTGCAGCTGAGCTTCCAGGACTCGGACGCGGTCCAGGCAGACCGCATCGGCGGCTACCGCAACGGCCATGCCCGCAAGCTGGTGGTGGCGCGGCTGATCCGCGAGGCGGGGCTGCCGCTCACCGCCAACTTCGTGGTGCACCGGCAGAACCTGGACCGCTTGCCGGAGATGCTGGCGCTCGGCCAGGAGATCGGCGCCAGCCGGATCGAGATCGCCCATGTGCAGTACTACGGCTGGGCCCTGGTCAATCGCGCCCCGCTGATGCCCAGCCGCGTGCAGCTGGAGCAGGCGAACGCAGCCGTGGCGCAGGCCCGGACCGACCTGCGCGGACGGATCACCATCGACTACGTGGTGCCCGACTACTACGCGGCGCGTCCGAAGGCCTGCATGGGCGGCTGGGCGCGGCGGATCATCAACATCACCCCGGCTGGCCTGGCTTTGCCCTGCCATGCGGCGGAGACCTTGCCGGGATTCCATTTCCCTTCGGTCCGCACGACGTCGCTCGGCGCGATCTGGCGGGACGACCCCGGCTTCGCCCGGTTCCGCGGCACGGCCTGGATGCCGGAACCGTGCCGGTCCTGCGATCAGCGCGAGGTCGATTGGGGCGGCTGCCGCTGCCAGGCCTTCGCCATGACCGGCAACGCGGCGGCAACCGACCCGGCCTGCGCGATGTCGCCCGACCATTTCATGATGGCGGACGCGGTGGCCGCCTCGGACGCGGTGGCTGCGGCGGATGGCCCGGCGCCGGACCTGGTATACCGGCGCATCCGCACGGCGGCGCTGGTCAGGTGAACCGCCGGGACGCCCTGCTGCTGGCGGCTTTCGCGGCGCTGCGTCCCGCCCGCGCCAGGTCGGCGCCCCTCCCGGTGTTGCCCTTCACGATGACCGAGGTCGCGCCGGGTATCCACGTCCGCCAAGGCGTGCACGAGGAGGCGACGGTCGAGAACCAGGACGGTATCGCCAATATCGGCTTCATCGTCGGCGGCGCCGCTGTCGCCGTGATGGACCCCGGCGGCAGCCGTGCAGATGGCGAGCGGCTGCGCGCCAGCATCGGCAGCCGGACGGACCTGCCGATCCGCTACGTCGTGATGACCCACCTGCACCCGGATCACGTATTCGGCGCCGGCGCGTTCGCGGCGGACAAGCCGGTGTTCGTCGGCCATGCCCGGATGGCCGGCATGTTGGTTCAGCGCGGCGAGTTCTACCGCAACAGCCTGGCCGACGTACTGGGCATCGAGGAGGCCGGCGACTACGCCAAGCCGAACCTGTTCATCGAGGACACCGGGACGCTCGACCTGGGTGGCCGCACCCTGCAGCTCCGCGCTCATCCGACGGCGCACACCGATAACGACCTGTCGATCCTGGACGAGACGACGGGCACCCTGTGGATGGGCGACCTGCTGTTCGTGGACCGCGTTCCGGCGCTGGATGGCAGCATCCTGGGCTGGCTGGCGCAGACCAAGGCATTGCGGGCTTCCCCGGCGACACACGCAGTGCCGGGTCATGGGCCGGCCATCGTGTCCTGGCCGGAGGCTGCCGGACCGCAGGAACGCTATTTGGGCGGCCTTGTTCGCGACATTCGTGCCATAATCTCTCATGGCGGCGACATCGAGCAGGCCGTGGCGACGGTCGGCCTGGCGGAGCGGAAGCGCTGGGTGTTGTTCGACGACTATAATGGCCGCAACGTGACGAGCGCGTTCAAGGAACTTGAGTGGGAGTAGGCCGGCGCAAGCGGGCTTCGATGAAGGGATGGGTCAGATGAGGGCAGTCGCAGTGGCATTGGGCCTGACGCTATGCGCGGCAGCGCCAGCTTGGGCGGAGGAGGACCCCGACGCCCGGGCTGCCCGGTGGGTGGACCTGAAGCACGCGGTGTTCGGCGACCGTGAGGTCACGGACGGCACCGGGGTCATCTCGCTGGATGCGCCCGTCCGTGCCCTGGACGCGGCCCTGGTTCCGGTCTCCGTCAGCCTCTCAGCCGGGGGCGGCGCCGGGGCCGGCAAGGTGAAGGCGGTCTGGCTCCTGGTGGACGGCAACCCGTCGCCGCTCGCCGGCACCTTCAAGTTTGGCCCGGCTGCCGATCCCCGCAGCCTGAAGACGCGCGTCCGGGTGGACCAATACACCCTGGTGCACGCGGTCGCCGAGACCGAGGACGGACACCTGTTCGCCTCCGAACGCTATGTCAAGGCAGCCGGCGGCTGCTCCGCTCCTTCGACAAAGGATCCGCAAGTCGCCATGTCACGCCTGGGCCAGATGCGTCTGCGGCTGGACGGCGAGGCGCCGCTGCATGAGGGCGAGGCTGCGACCGCGCATCTATTGATCAGCCATCCGAACAACAACGGTATGCAGGTCGATCAGCTCACCCACAACTTCGTACCGCCACGCTACATCCAGGATATCACAGTGCGCTACGGCGACGTCATGGTGCTCAACGTGGACGCCGACATCTCATTGAGCGAGGACCCGGTAATCACCTTCGGCTTCGTGCCGCAAGGGCCGGGACCAATGCGGGTGGACATGCAGGACAGCACCCAGGCGAAGTTCCATCAGGATTTCCCGTTGTCCAATGGGCAGAGCTGATCGGCAGCACCGCTACTTGCATTGTAGGGCAACCTCCGCCTGGGCGCGGCGGAGTTGCTCTGTCCGCTCCTTGGCGATCGGCGTGTCGCGGAATACGGCGCCGCGGTCGCCTAGGCCGCCCTGTTGCAGGCGTAGGATCGTATCGGCCTGGTCGTAGTCCTCGTAGGACATCATGTCGGCGATGGTATCGATCCCACAAGCGCAGCGCTCCAGGAACTCCCGCTTCATGCCGTTGCTGGCCAGGCAGCCGATGACGTAGTCCGCCCGTGAGGCGGTTGGATAGTCATGAGCGGGGTGGCGGACCTGGGCATGCACCGCCGAGGCGGCCAATACGCCGACACCGACAAGCAGACAGGCACGGATCATTGTTCTACTCCGGTAAACGTGATGAGTTGGGTCATCGCGGGTGCGTCCATCGCAGTGTCCGCAGGCGTGCCGATCCGGATTTGCGCCAGCGTCCCCGGCACTGCATCCGCGAGGATGAAGGTGTAGGCCTTCGCCTGCAACGACGGGATACGCTCCAGCCGTTGATCGTGCTCGAAGGGGCGGACGGTGATCTCACGCGCGGGCACGGCCGTTCCCGCGAGGTCGAACGTCGCCTCCTTGACCTCAGCGCCGGTGACGAATGCCTCGCGGATCTTATTGCGGAAATAGGTCGTGGACAGGCCCACATGCTCCTTCATCTCGTCGACATCGCGCTCGAGCGTGAGCATCAGGAGCGGGTTGCCGTGGAAGTTGTCGAGCTCGGGAAACTTCACCTGGTGCTCGCCGGTCAGGTAGTCGAACGTGAGATTCTTAGTGCCATCGGGATTCACGCGCCGGACATGGACCGCGACCTTGTCGGTGAACCCTGCCGGGCCCTCGCGGACGAAGCCGTAATCGAGCGTCTCGGGGTGCTCCACATTGCGGAGGTGCGGGGTTTCGAACAACGCGAGCTGCGCGGGGCTCAACGGCCTCGTGTCCTCCCGCGGCGCCTCGTCGGCACGGGCAGGGCCACACAAGGATGCCAGGACCATTGCGCCGGCGCCTAACAGCCTCATTGTGTGGAAAGATGAGGTTTGAAGGGAGGGTGTGGCCATGATCGAGTTGGTCCTTGTTTATTGCCTATCGACTGCGCCGGATCGCTGCATGGAGCGGCGGGAAGTACGGGAACAAGTCGGCAGTCCCATAGAATGCACTATGAAGGCACAGACGATAGCGCAGGAATACGTGGTCGAGCATCCGCGTTACCGTCTAATGGGTTGGCGGTGCGAAGTTGACAAGCCGCGAGAAAACCCGGCGTAGCCGCTCGCCGGGCGCCCCACTCCCTTACAAGGCGATCAATACACGACCACGCTGCGGATGCTCTCTCCCCGCGTCATAAGGTCGAAGCCCTCGTTGATCCGCTCGAGCGGCAGCACATGGGTGATGAGATCATCGATGTTGATCTTGCCCTCCATATACCAATCGACGATGCCGGGTACGTCGGTGCGGCCGCGCGCGCCGCCAAAGGCGCTGCCCTGCCACACCCGGCCTGTCACCAGCTGAAAAGGCCGCGTGCTGATTTCCTGCCCAGCCCCGGCCACGCCGATGATCGTGCTCTTGCCCCAGCCCTTATGCGCGCATTCCAGCGCCTGGCGCATCAAGGTCGCGTTCCCCACGCATTCGAAGCTGTGGTCGGCGCCCCCCTTCGTCAGGTCGACCAGGTACGGCACGATGTCGCCGCTGACTTCCTTGGGGTTCACGAAATGCGTCAGGCCGAACTTCTCGGCCAGCGCGCGGCGGCCCGGGTTGATGTCCACGCCCACAATCATGTCGGCGCCGGCGATCTTGGCGCCTTGCACCACATTCAGCCCGATGCCGCCCAGGCCGAACACCACGACGTTGTCGCCGGGCTTCACCTTGGCGGTGAAGATCACGGCGCCGACCCCAGTGGTCACGCCGCAGCCGATGTAGCAGATCTTCTCGAACGGCGCATCCTTCCGCACCTTAGCCAGCGCGATCTCGGGCAGCACCGTAAAGTTGGCGAATGTCGAGCAGCCCATATAGTGCAGTATCGGCTTGCCCTGGAAGCTGAACCGGCTGGTGCCGTCCGGCATGACGCCGCGGCCCTGGGTCACCCGGATCTTCTGGCACAGATTGGTCTTTTGGCTGAGGCAGTAGTCGCACTCCCGGCATTCCGGCGTGTATAGCGGAATGACGTGATCGCCCTTCTGCAGCGTCCGCACGCCGGGCCCTACGTCGACGACGACACCGGCGCCCTCATGACCCAGGATGACCGGGAACATCCCCTCTGGATCGTCGCCGGACAGGGTGAACTTGTCGGTGTGGCAGATGCCGGTCGCCTTGATCTCGACCAGCACCTCGCCCTCTCGCGGGCCTTCAAGCTGCACGGTCTCGATACTCAGCGGTTGGCCCGCTGCGGAGGCAACGGCGGCACGGACGTCCAAGATGGGTCTCCCAAGGTTAAGGCGGGGCTAGGCTACCCTAATGCGCGCACGAATCCACCCCCACCCACGGTGCAGGCAGGAACAGAATTTCATGTTGCAGTGCGCCATGGAAAGATAAGTACGGTTCATGCGTTTTTCGCCCTGTGTTGCGTCTTGCCGGACCCAGCAATGCCTGCATATGCTCAAGACCGAGCGTTCCGGTAGCCGAACCACGTTGCGGTTCCGGGTCAAGAACGCGGCGGTCTGCGAGGCACAGGGCGAACCGGCTGCAATGTTCGGCCATTTTTAAGGAGGAAATTGCCGTGAGGCTTAATAAAAAAACACTGCTTGGCTGCACGATGCTGTTGGGGATGGCGGGGTTTGCTGTGGGGTCGCCTGCCTCGGCAAACGATGAGCTGCAGAAGCTGCAGGGGGATGCGAACCAGTGGGTGATGCCCACGGGTAACTACGCGAACCAGCGCTTCAGCACGCTTGACCAGCTCAATGCGACCAACGTCTCGAAGCTGCATCCGGTCTGGTCGTTCTCGACCGGTGTGCTGCGCGGGCACGAGGGTGGCCCGCTGGTCATCGGCAACACGATGTATGTGCACACGCCGTTCCCGAACAACGTGTTCGCGCTCGACCTTAACGACAACGGCAAGATCCTCTGGAAGTATGAGCCGCGCCAGGACCCCACCGTTATCGCCGTGATGTGCTGCGACACGGTGAACCGCGGCGTGGCCTATGGTGACGGCAAGATCATCCTGAACCAGGCCGACGCGACGACGGTGGCGCTCGACGCCAAGACCGGCAAGGAGCTGTGGCACGTCAAGAACGGCGACCCCGCTAAGGGCGAGACCATGACGATGGCGCCGATGATCGTGAAGGACAAGGTCTACGTCGGCATCAGCGGCGGCGAGTTCGGCACTCAGGGACGGCTCACGGCCTACAACCTGAAGGACGGCTCGATGGCGTGGAACGCCTACTCCGTCGGGCCGGACTCCGAACTTCTGGTCGATCCCGTCAAGACGACAAACATGGGCAAGCCGATCGGCAAGGATTCGTCGGTGTCCACTTGGCAGGGCGACCAGTGGAAGACTGGCGGCGGCAGCACCTGGGGCTGGTACTCGTATGATCCCGCCACCAACTTGATCTACTACGGGACGGGCAACCCCAGCACCTGGAACCCGGTGCAGCGCCCCGGCGACAACAAGTGGTCGATGACCATCTTCGCCCGCGACGCCGACACCGGCATGGCGAAGTGGGTCTACCAGATGACCCCGCATGACGAGTGGGACTACGACGGCATCAATGAGATGATCCTGGCCGACATTCCTGTGAAGGGGAAGATGACGAAGGCGCTCGTGCACTTCGACCGCAACGGCTTCGGCTACACGCTGAATCGCGAGACGGGTGAGTTGCTGGTTGCCGAGAAGTACGATCCGGCGGTGAACTGGGCCACCAAGGTCGATATGACCACTGGACGTCCAGTACTTGACGCAAAGTTCGGCCCGGGGGCACAGGGCGAGGACAAGAATACCCGGAACATCTGCCCGGCAGCCCTCGGGTCCAAGGACCAGCAGCCAGCTTCGTTCTCGCCCAAGACCGGCCTTTTCTACGTGCCAACGAACCACGTCTGCATGGACTACGAGCCGTTCAAAGTGTCATATACGGCAGGCCAGCCCTATGTCGGGGCGACGCTCTCGATGTATCCGCCGAAGGGCGACAATAACCTCGGCAACTTCATCGCCTGGGATGCCGGCCAGGGTAAGATCGTCTGGTCCGACCCGGAGCCGTTCTCCGTCTGGTCGGGCGCCTTGGCGACCGCGGGCGACATCGTGTTCTACGGCACGCTCGATGGCTACCTGAAGGCGGTGGACATCAAGACCGGCAAGGAGCTGTACAAGTTCAAGACGCCGTCCGGCATCATCGGCAACGTCACCACCTATACGCATAACGGCAAGCAATACATTGCCGTATTGTCAGGCGTTGGCGGTTGGGCCGGGATCGGAATGGCGGCTGGGCTTGGCAACGACACGGACGGCTTGGGTGCCGTCGGCGCCTACAAGCAGCTGTCCAACTACACCCAGCTGGGTGGCGTGATGACCGTGTTCGGCCTCGACTAAGCCGACACTTGTAGTCTCCGGCCGCGGATGCGCCGCGGCCGGAGATGCTTCCGGAGACTTTTAATGCGAAATAAATCACTGCTCGTGCTGGCGGGTTTGGTCGGCGTGGGCTTGGCTGCTTCAGTGGCCGGATCGTCCGGAGCAAAAGCCGAAAACGATCCTGTCTATGTCGTGCAGGACGGCCGTGTGGACCAGCATACCTTCAACGGCTACCGCCGATATGGCGAATCTTGTCTTCGCTGCCACGGCCCGGACGGAGCAGGGAGCTCGTATGCGCCCAACCTCACCGATTCGCTCAAGCATCTATCCTATGATGATGTCGTGAACGTCATCATCAACGGCCGGCAGAACGTGACGCAATCGCAGAATAACGTCATGCCAGCCTTTGGCACGACCGAGGATGTCGTGCTGTATATCGATGACATCTACGGCTACCTCAAAGCCCGATCCGACGATAAGCTGCCGCGTGGACGCCCAAAGCGCATCGGCGATGACAGCTAGTCCAGCGTCTGGCCAAGCCCGGCCGAACCTCCGACGGCCTCGGGCGCGACATCTTCTCATCCTTGGCGCATCGTTGCTGGGCATCCTCCCGGCACGGGCCCAGCGTGCTGAGCTTATCTCCCGCACTGAGTTACGCGTTTGTGCCGACCCGCACGACCTACCCTTCTCCAACGAGGCTCGCGAAGGCTTTGAGAATCGGATTGCCGAGATCATCGGCGCCGACCTGGCTCTGCCCGTCAGCTACGTATGGTTTCCGCAGGTCACCGGCTTCGTGCGCAATACGCTACGCGCCCGGGAATGCGACCTGGTCATGGGAACCGTCAGCGGAGACGGAATCATGGACAGCACGAACCCGTACTATCACACCGGCTACATGATCGTGACCCGTACCGCGGACGGAATCACGGCGCGTTCGGTAGGCGACCCGGCATTGGCGAACAAGAAATTCGGCATCATCGCTGCAACCCCGCCCACCGACCTCCTGCTGCGCCATCATCTGATGGACCAGGTTCGAGCCTATTCGCTCCGGGTCGACACCCGTGTCAGCAACCCGCCACAGGCCATGTTGCAGGACCTAGTCAACGGCGTGATCGATGTGGCCCTGGTATGGGGCCCACCCGCTGGCTATGCCATCAAGCGCGAGCACCTGCCGCTGACTGCAGCGTTCATCGAGCCGGAGCCGAATGCGCCGCGCCTCGACTACCACATCGCCATGGGCGTCCGGGCAAACGAGCCGGAGTGGCGGCGGCGCATCAACCAGGCAATCGGCAAGCATAAAACGGAGATTGCCGCCGTGCTGGCGGATTACGGCATTCCGATGCTGGACGAACAGGGCCAGCCCGCGCCTTGAGGCTTGCGGCTGCCGCCCTTATTGCCACAGGCCTCTGCGCCGCACCGGCGCACGCGGACCCCAGGGTTCCGGTGCCGGAAACCTACCGTATGGACGATTATCGTGCACCGGTTCCCGACACTGTGCCGGGCGCCGAAGTGTTGCATATTCCGGCAATGCAGAATTTGGTGGCCCGCCGCGACGCAGTGCTGATCGACGTGCTGCCGGCTCCACGCCGACCGGCGAGCATGCGCCCTGGCGTCCCTTGGATTCCCACGCATCATCCAAGCCTCGCCGGCAGCCTATGGTGGCCGGAGATTGGGCGGGGCGCCATCCCGCCCGCCATGACAGCCCGCCTCGAACAACGCCTGCATGAAGTTACGGCCGGAGAGCCGAACCGGCTGGTGGTATTCTTCTGCCTTGCCGATTGCTGGATGAGCTGGAACGCGGCCCGGCGTGCCGCTGCCATGGGATTCCATGCGGCGTGGTTCCCGGAAGGCGTGGACGGTTGGCGAGCTGCGGGCTTGCCGACACAGGATATCATGCCCGAAGCTATCGAGTGACCCTGCCTGTGGGCCATCCACCCGGCGCTGCAACCGGCCAGGCCCCCGGACGAGGAGAAGCCGGCTATTGAGCAAGCCCCCGCTGCAAGGCCTGGGCGAGGATGCCTAGCTTCGCCTCCATCTGCACTGGCACCTCGCATGCGTAGCGGATGGTGTGTTCGATCTCCTCGTACTCGCGGACCAGGAAGGCGCGACGGCCCACCACCTCTTCACGCTGGGCTGTCGGCGCGTCGGCCGGTAGGGCGCGGAGCTCGGCGGTGATGCGCGACGTGGTTTCGGTTATCCCGCGCTGGCGCCGGGCGATGCCACGCAGGCTGTCGATGATCTGGGCGCGTTGCGCGTTGACCTCATCCACCAGCCCGGCGAACACCAGCGCAAACTCCGCCGGCCGGTCCGGAACGGGCACCGTCGCCACGAACTGGTCCAGCCGTATCGCGCCGTCCTGGGCGGATACCGCCCGCGGCGCCACGGCGGCGACAACCTCCGCCACCCGGGGATGGGTTCGCCAGTCGCCGGCCGCTTCGTGCCCGCCCCATAGCGTGCTGGCCGTCAAGTTGGGCACCAGCCGCTGCACGCAGGGCCAATCCGGATCGGCCGGCGGCGGCCCGGCCGCGCCGAGGACCAGCACGGCCAAGCCCAGCCACGTCCAACGGAAACCCATCATTCTGCTGCAGCCCTTCGCGCCATCAGTCCCCGGCCCGGGTCGTAGCCCACCACCGCCACCGCCATGAACACCAGGGTGCAGCCCACGACGAACGCGGCCGCGCCCCAATCCATTTGTCCATACAGCGCAAAGCGGATCAGCTCCGTCGCCGAGGTGAATGGATTGAGCTGGCACACCCACCACAATGTCAGGCTGCTCTCCTTCACGCGCCATAGCGGATACAGGGCGGAGGACGCGAAGAACATCGGGAAGATCACGAAGTTCATCACCCCCGCGAAGTTCTCCAACTGCCGGATGAAGGAAGACATGACCAGCCCGAGCGCCCCCAGCATCAACCCCGAGACGATCAGGGCCGGGAGGACGGCGAAGTAGCCGACGGCCGGAGGCTCGATCTCCCAGAACCAGGCGATGCCCAGGAAGATGTAGGACTGCACGACCGCGACCGCGACACCCGCCAGCAGCTTCGACAGCAACAGGAACCAGCGCGGGAAGGGGCTGACCATCAAGGTCTTCATGCTGCCCATCTCGCGGTCATAGACCATCGACAGGCTGCTCTGCATGCCGTTGAACAGCTCGATCATCGCGATCAGCCCCGGCGCGATATAGACCTCGTACGGGATGTAGGTCTCGTAGGGCGGGGTGATCGACACGCCCAACACGAAGCGGAACCCGGCAGCGAAGATCGCGAGCCATACCAGCGGACGCACCAAAGCCGAGATGAAGCGGCCCCGCTGATGCACCCAGCGCAGCCCCTCGCGCCGGACGATGCCGCCCAGGCAGCGGGCATAGGCGACGGGCGTCATGCGGCCGCCTGGGTCAGGTGCTCGAACGCATCCTTCAGGTTTGTGCCGCCGTTCTGCGCCACGATGTCCGGGACCGGCCCGCTCGCCAGGACGCGGCCCTTGTGCAGCACCACGACGCCGGCGTCGTCCCCGGCCTCGTCGATCAGGTGCGTCGCCCACAGCACGGCCAGGCCGCGGTCCCGGCAAAGGCTGCGCACATGGTCCAACAGGAAGGCGCGGCTCGCCATGTCCAGGCCCGCGGTGGGCTCGTCCAGCAGCAGCAGCGCCGGCTCATGCACCAGGGCGCGCGCCAGCTCGACCCGGCGTTTCTGCCCGCCGGACAGCAGCCGCACCCGGTCGCGCGCACGCTCCGCCAGGCCTACCCGGGCCAGCTCGTCCCGGATGCGCGGGGCGGCCACGGCCCCCGCCATGCCGTGCAGGGCGGCGTGGTATTCGAGGTTCTGCTGCACCGTCAGGTCGAGGTCGAGCGTCGGCTGCTGGAACACCACCCCCATGCGCGCCAGCGCCGCGGAGGCGTCGGCGCGGAACGGCTGGCCGAACACGGCGATGCGGCCCTGGTGCGCGTGATACAGCCGGGTGATCAGCGCGAAAAGCGTCGTCTTGCCGGCGCCATTCTGACCCAGCAGGACAGTGAAATCGCCGGGCTTGAGGCGGAAGCCCACACCGTCCAGCACCGTACGGGCACCGAACCTATGGGTCAGCCCATCGACCTCCAACGCGATGGGATCGAGCACGAGGGAGTCGGGCACTACGGCGTCACCACGACGCCCCAGGGCAGCCGCCCGACCGGCACCGACTTGGTCACCCGCAGCGCGTCCACGTCGATGACCGACAGGTCGTTGCTGATGCCGTTGGTGGTATAAAGCCGCTTGGCATCGAGCGAGAACGCCAGGTTCCATACGCGCTGCCCCACCAGCAGGTATTTCTGGACCTCGTAGGTCTTGGTGTCGACGACGGCGACCCGGTTGGCCGGGCCGAGCGCCACGAACGCGGTCTTGGTGTCCGGCGTGATCGCGATGCCGACCGGCTGGACGCTCTCGGCCGGCACGCCGGGGATGGCGAAGTTGATGGTGTGCAGGACGGTATGGGAGGCAGCGTCGATCACCGACACGGTGCCGCCGACCTCCGCGCTGACCCAGACCTGGGCGCCATTGGCGGTGAACCGGGCGACCCGGGGGCGGCTGCCCACCAGCACGCTGGCGATGGACTTCTGCGTCGCGGTGTCGATGAAGTGCGCCATGCTCGTCGTTTCCGACGTGTTGACCAGCACCTTGCCGTCCGGGCTGATCCCCATGCCCTCCGGCTCCACGCCCACCGGAATCTCGTTCAGAATCTGTCCTGCCTTCAGGTCGAGGATCGACACCATGTTGTCGTTCTCGTTGGCGATATAGAGCGTGGCCCCATCCGGGCTGAGCGCGAACAGCTCGGGGTCGGGGCCGCTCGGCAGGACGCGGCTGACGGTCAGGCTGGCGAGATCCAGGACCTCGATATGGTCGCTGTCGCTGGTGCAGATATACAGGCTGCGGCCGTCCTTGCTGGCAACGATGCCGCGCGGGCGGTCGCCGACCTTGATCGTGGCGGTGACGGCCAGGGTCGCGCCGTCGATGACGGTGATGGTGTTGTCCTTCTCGTTCGACACGAACAGGCGCTCGGCATGGGCCGCCGTGGTCGCCAACAGCAGCGCGCACAGGGCGAGGGCTACATTTTGCATGTCGTCTCCGGCTGGTCGATGCCGAGCGTGTCGAGCTCGGAAAACTGGTGCAGGTAGCCCGGCTGGGGACTGACGGACACCAGGCTGCGCGTGTCGGCCAGCAGCACGGGCTGCCGCAACTGGCCATCCCAGGGACGGAAGGTCAGGCGGGCGCCCTTGAACGCCGCCAACTCGAACTTGGGGCCGCGCAAATAGGCGCTGATGGCGGCGGGGTCGGCGCTGGGTCCGCGGCTGGCTGCCTCGCCCACCGCGCGGACGGCCATCCAGGCGCCGAAGTCGCGGGGCGTCATCCAGCGGCCGGCCTGTTTCTGGAACCGGGCCTGCAATTGGGTGGCGCCCCATTGCTCGAACGGGCGCGCCCAGGCGGCGGGGACCAGGCCCTGCGTGCCGGCGATGGGCCGCGGGTCGGTCGTGCGATAGGCCAGGTCGTCGCCGAAATCATCGGCCGCGTCGGCCACCACCAGCACGTCGTACGACAGGCCTTGGGTGAAGCGCGCGACCTCGGCCCCGATGGTGACGTGGCCGGTGTCGGTGCGTTGCGCGCCGGGCTCGAACGTCCAGGGCTTATCGGCGGTGATGCGGAGCTGGAACTTGCGGGCGGACCGGCGGAGCGCGTCGGCATAAAGGCGGTCGGCGTCGCTTTGCCCTTGCACCAGCAGCAGGTTGCGCCAGCGCTTGACCGCCAGGAACTGCATCAGCGCGTCCGCCAGCATGGCCCGGCTGGGCAGCAGATGCAGCACGCGCGCCCGGCAGTCGCTGCCGCGGAGGCTGTCGTCCTCGGATGTCGCGTCCAGCAGGACGGCGTCCCGCGCCTCCGGCAGGTCCGCCACCTGCAACAGCAAGGCGGCGGGAAGGTCGGTGACGATCACCCGCTCGCCCGCCGCCAGCATGGTGCGCGCGGCGGTCAGCACGGCATCGGCATCCGGCTGCAGCGATTCGTGCAGCGCATAGGTCTGGTTCAGGAACCGCCCGGTCGTCTGATCGTCGGTCAGCGCCAGGCGGGCGCCTTGCACGCCCTCGTCGGTGATGGGCGGGTCCAGCACGACCTGCGGTCCCACATGCTTCGGCGCCAAAGCGAGATAGCCGATGCCCACCGTCACCGGCTCGGCCGCAAGGGCGGGGACGGCCAGCAGCGCCAGCACCAATGCGATTGGACCGGAAATGGCCGGCATCCGTTTCCCCTCAAAGGCCGCATCCGGATCGCGGCCAGCCTTGATTGTGGCCCGCGTCAGCCCGCTTGTCAGCCCCTACTGGCCTATCATCTGTCCAGACCGGTCGCCTGGCGCATGGCCGCCTGCCACACGATTGACAACAGGCGGCAGTGTACGCGCATTGCCGCACTCGAAATCGCCCGGGGAGGGGCCGCATGCACCACCGACGCCGCGCGCTGCTATTTACGTCGTTGATCGCAGCGCTGGCGCTGGGTGCGGCACGGCCGGCCGCCGCCGCGCCCGCCATCCGCGTCGGCACGCTGCGGTTCGGCAGCGTGGCTTGGGAGCTGGACGTGATGCGGACGCACGGGCTGGACACGGCAGCCGGCGTCATGGTCGAGCCGGTCGAGTTCGCCGCCGCGCAGGCGACCCAGGTGGCGCTGCAGGCCGGCCGTGTCGACATGATCGTGCAGGACTGGCTGTGGGTCTCGCGCCAGCGGGCGTCGGGCGCCGATTGGACGCTCTCGCCCACCTCCGGTGCGCTGGGCGCGGTGATGGCGCCGCCCGCTTCGCCGGTGCAGGCCGTGGCCGACCTGCGCGGCCGGCGGCTCGGCATCGCCGGCAGCCCGCTGGACAAAAGCTGGCTGCTGCTCCGGGCCTATGCGCAGCAGCGGCTGGGCCTGGACCTGGATCAGGCCACCACCAAGACCTTCGGCCCGCCCCCATTGCTCGCGGAGCAATTGGCGCAGGGGCGGTTGGATGCCGTGCTGACCTACTGGCCGTTTGCCGCCCGGGCCGAGGCGGCGGGGTTGCGCCGGGTGCTGGCGATGGAGGACGCGGTCGAGGCGATGGGCATTCCGCCGGGCGTGCCGATTTTGGGCTGGGTGTTCTCCGACGCCTTCGCGGTGAAGAATGCCGCGGCGGTGAAGGGCTTCATCGCGGCGTCTGGGCAGGCGCGGTCGATCCTGGTGGCGTCGGATGCGGAGTGGGAGCGGATCGCGCGGCTGACCGGCACATCGGGACCGGACGAGCTCGCGCGGCTGCGGTCCTGGTATCGGCGTGGCACGCCGGAACACTGGGATTTGGCGGCGGTGACGCGGTTGTACGACGTCCTGGCGGCGGTCGGCGGCCCCGCCTTGGTCGGGCCGGCAACCCATCTGGTCCCCGGCACGCTTTGGTCTTCGGACTAGGCTCCTCCGAGTGGGTTGGACCACGCGCCTGATCCCCGTGCTCGCCCTGCTCGCGGGCTGGGAGGTTGCGGCGCGGCTAATCGGCAGCCGGCTGTTCCCGCCATTCAGCACGGTGCTTGTCGCCCTGGGGCACGAGGCCGCGTCCGGCCAGTTGGCGCACAACCTGGGCGTGACCCTGGCGCGGGTCGCCTGTGCCTTCACCATCGCGATGGTGCTGGGCACGGTGCTCGGCGTGGCGATGGGGCGCTGGCGGTGGATCGACCGCACGCTGGACAGCTTGGTCACCGGGCTGCTGAACCTGCCGGCGCTGGTCGGCATCGTGCTGATCTACGTCTGGTTCGGGCTGAGCGAGGCCACGGCCATCGCCGCCGTCGCGCTCAACAAGCTGCCGAGCACCGCGGTCACGGTGCGGGAGGGCGCCCGGGCATTGGACCAGGAGCTGATCGACATGGCCCACAGCTTCCGCATGGGGCGCGGCGCCATCCTGCGCCATGTCGTGCTGCCGCAGCTTTATCCATATCTGTTCGCCGCTGCGCGGTCTGGGCTGGCGCTGATCTGGAAGATCGTGCTGGTGGCGGAGCTGCTGGGCCGCAGCGACGGCGTGGGCTTCCAGATTCAGGTATATTTCCAGCTGTTCGACGTGACCGGAATCCTGGCCTACACCCTGGCCTTCATCGTCGTGGTGCAGCTCATCGAGTGGCTGGCGCTGCAACCGCTGGAGCGGCGGGCCAACCAGTGGCGGTGATGCTGGAGGTGAACGTAATTCGGAAGGCGGTGCCGGGCCGCGACGGGCCACGGACGGTTTTGGCGGATTTGCGCTTCACCTTGGAGCAGGAGGAGATCGTCGCCCTGGTCGGTCCGTCCGGCTGCGGCAAGACGACGCTGCTGCGCATCATCGGCGGCCTCGACAAACATTATGACGGCCGGATCGCCTGGGCTGCCGGCAGCGCGCCCCGCATCGGCACCGTATTCCAGGAGCCGCGGCTGCTGCCCTGGCGCACGGTCCGGCAGAACATCGCCCTGGTCCATCCACCCGACCCGGCGGCTGCGGAGGCGTTGCTGGCGCTGCTCGGCCTTGCGCTCTACGGCGACCTTTATCCGCCCGCGCTGTCGCTGGGCATGGCGCGCCGGGCCGCCATCGCGCGTGCATTCGCCGTGCAGCCGGCGCTGTTGCTGCTGGACGAGCCATTCGTCTCGCTCGATCCCGCCATGGCGGAGCAGGGCAGGGCGGTGCTGGCAACCGCATGGCGCACGCGGCGCTGCGCGGCCCTGCTGGTGACACACGACTTGGCGGAGGCGGCATCGCTCGCGGACCGCATCCTGCTGCTGTCCGAAGGGCCCGCCCGGGTTGTTCAGGAGCTGGTGGTGCCCGAAGGCAGCCGGCGACGCGGTATCGCCGAGGGCGCCCGCGTCGCCGCAGTACTTACTTGAGGGTTTCGAGATAGGCGATCACGTTCGCCCGCTGATCCTCTTTCTTAAGCCCGACGAAGATCATTCGCGTGCCGGGAACCGTGCCGCGTGGATCGGTCAAGTAGTGATCGAGCGTCGCGGGATCCCAGGTCACGTTGTAGCCCTTCATAGCTTCGGAATAGTTAAAGTTCGCGATGCTGTGCGACGGCCGTCCGACGATGCCGTGCAGGCTGGGGCCGATCTTGTTTTCGCCCTCCTTGACCGAGTGGCACGCCGCGCACTGGTTGAATACCGTCTTGCCAAGCGCCGGGTCGCCGTCCGCCCGGGCCGCACCGCTGCTCAGTCCCACGGCGGCTATGATCGCCAATCCTGTCAGGTAACGCATTGTCTCTCCCCATTGCCGCGCCATGCCGACGCTCGCCGGATGGGATTATGGGAACCTGCGGGAGAATGTCGAGGCGTCCTACTGTCCTTCGCCTGCGCCCTCTTCACGAGATCGTCGGCAAATCGTGCGCACATAGGCGTCACGGCCGATCTCGTAGGCCTGGGCGGACCGGGCGATCACGTCCTGCCAGCCGGTGGCGCAGCCGAGTTCGGTCTCGACGTGCTTGGACAGCACGTCCGTCGCGGTCGCCTCGTCGCAGCGGTCCGAGGGGACGGAGTTGAGGCAAATCAGGATGATGGCCTGAAAACCAGTCATGTTGCGGCAGGCATCTGGTCGCGGCCCCTTTCCCATTGCGCCGCTGGCACCGTAGCATGCGCGCCGACGACGAACCCAAGGGGGAAAAGACGATGTTGGTGGTGACCGTAATGTATCCGGGTGGCGACGGCACCCGCTTCGACCATGCCTACTACCGGGACTCCCACATGCCCCTGGTGCGCCGCCTGTGGGAGCCTATGGGATTGCGGGACACGCAGGTGATGCGCGGCCTGTCGGCGCCGGACGGCGCCGCGGCGGCCTATCTGGTGACGACGCTGCTGACCTTCGATTCCATGGACAGCTTCAAATCCGCCGCCGACCAGCACGGTGGCGAGATCTTTGCCGATATCTCGACGTTCTATGACGGCTCCCCGGCGCTCGGCTTCTACGAAATCGCGGCCTGACCGATGGATACCCCGATGGACACACGAAGCCAGCACGCGTGCCTTGGCGGCACGATGGGCTTCTATAGCCATGCCTCGGCCGCGACCGGAACGGACATGCGCTTCGCCGTCTTCCTCCCGCCGCAGGCGCAGCGGGGGCCATGCCCGGCGCTGTATTACCTCGCCGGGCTGACCTGCACCGAGGAGACGTTCGCCATCAAGGCCGGTGCCCAGCGTCTGGCCGCGGAGCACGGGCTAGTCCTGGTCATGCCGGACACCAGCCCCCGCGGCCTCGACCTGCCCGGCGAGACGGCAAGCTGGGACTTTGGCGTCGGCGCCGGGTTCTATCTCGACGCGACCCAGGCGCCCTGGTCGGCGCATTACCGCATGGCGCGGTATATCACGCAGGAGTTACCGGCGTTGATCGAGGCGAACTTCCCGGTGCGCCCCGACCGGCGCGGCGTGTTCGGCCACTCGATGGGCGGGCATGGCGCGCTGGTCACGGCGCTGCGGGAGCCCTCGCGGTGGCACTCGGTCTCGGCGTTCGCCCCGATCGCCAACCCCGTGGCGGTGCCGTGGGGGGAGAAGGCGTTCACCGGATACCTCGGCCCCGACCGGGCGGCCTGGGCGTCGTGGGACGCGAGGCTGCTGATGCGCGACCGGCCCTATCCCGGGCCGATCCTGGTCGACCAGGGACGGGACGACCAGTTCCTGACCAGCCAGTTGCATCCGGAGGCGCTGGAGGAAGCGGCGGCGGCATCCGGCCAGGAACTGACCATGCGGCGGCAGCCCGGGGACCACAGCTATTGGTTCATCCAGAGCTTCGTCGGCGACCACATCGCGCACCATGCGCGTCAGCTGCTGGGATAGTGCGATGCGTGTGGTGCTTATTGTCTTGGCGCTATGCGGCGTCGTGCGTCCGGCCATGGCCCAGGAGCGGATGGCGTTCTGGAACCTGACGACGTCCACCATCACCAACCTCGTCATGGCACCGGCCGGCAGCAGCGAGTTCGGTCCCAACCAGTGCGCCAATGACCGCGGCGGCAGCGTGGACCATGACGAGCGCCTGCGCCTGACCGGCATCGCGCCCGGCCGTTATGATGTGCAGCTGACCACCAAGCCCGGCCGGATGTGCACCGTCCGGAACGTGGAGGTGAAGAGCGGCGGCAAGTACGCGTTCTCCCTGGCCGACAGCGACCTCGTGGACTGCAAGTAGGCTTTACCCACGATCGCTGGCGGGCTAACCCAGCAACAAAGCTGTCAAGGCCGCTGGAGGGGATGTCTGGATGTTGCCTAAACTGAGCCGCAGCCTGGCACCTGCCGGGTTGGTGGCCGTCCTATTGCCGGTTGCGGTCCTGGCCCAAGGCGCCGTGCCCGGAGCGGCGCCGGCCGATGTCGAGGTGGTCGTGACCGCGCCGCTGCCAGGGTCTGAGGTCGAGCGCGCCAAGGTGCCCACGAACACCCAGGTCCTGCGTCCAGAGGACCTGCAGCGTACCGGCCCGGCCAGCGCGCTTCGTGCCCTCGATGAGCGCGTCGGCGGGGTGGCGCTGAACCAGGCGCAGGGCAACGAGTTCCAGCCCAACCTGACCTATCGCGGCTTCGAGGCGTCGCCGCTGGCCGGCAACCCGCAGGGCCTGGCGGTATACCTGAACGGCACCCGGTTCAACCAGCCGTTCGGCGACACCACCAACTGGGACCTGATCCCGGGCATCGCCATCGACCGGATCGAGCTGGCGGGGCCGAACCCGGCATTTGGGCTGAACGCCCTTGGCGGCGCGTTGACCGTCAAGCTGCGGGACGGGTTCAGCTATCACGGAACGCAGTTGGAGCTATCGGGCGGCTCATTCGGCCGTATCCAGGGCTCGGTGCAGTATGGGGTGCAGTCCGGCAACACGGCCGCCTACGTCGCGGGAACGGCGCTTAACGAGGACGGCTGGCGCGACCACTCGCCGTCGCAGCTCCGCCAGATCTACGGCGACGTGGGCTGGCGCGGCGACAAGTCCGAGTTGCACCTAAGCCTGCTGGGCGCCACCAATATCCTGGTCGGCAACGGCACGACCCCGGTCGAGCTGCTGGCTGCGCGCCGCAGCGCCGTGTTCACCTACCCGGACGAGACCCGCAACAAGTACCTGCGCGTCAGCCTGTCCGGCTCGCACGAGGTCAGCGACGCCGTCTCGCTGCAGGCTACGGCCTATTACAGCAACCTCGCGCAGCGGACCTCCAACGGCAATGCCTCCAACGCCCAGCCCTGCGACGACGATCAAACCTTCGCCTGCAATGGCGGCAGCACGGCGCTGACGACCCGCGGCGGTGACCGCATTTCCAACTTCGTCAACCCTGGCTTCTTCCCCGGCCTGGCGCAGTTCGGTGGCGGCGGTCCCTACTCGCAGCTCGACCAGACGGCGACGGACAGCAACGGCTACGGCGCCTCCCTACAAGCGACGCACCGGGCGGAGCTGCTTGGCCGGCCGAACCGGTTGCTGGTGGGTGCTAGCTATGACGGCGGCAGCACCTTGTTTTCCGCCCGGTCCTCGTTGGGCGCGCTGACCTTGGACCGTGGCTTTGCCGGGCCGGGCGTCGTAATCGACCAGGCGGACGGGTCGGTGACGCCGGTGCGGCTTTCGGCGGTCAACAGCTACTACGGACTTTATGTCTCGGACACGCTGGACCTCACCCCCGTGCTGTCGCTGACCCTGTCTGGGCGGCTGAATGTCGCGCAGCTCGATCTGCGGGACCAGACCGGCACGGCGCTGAGCGGCAATCACAGCTTTTCCCGGTTCAACCCGGCCGCCGGGCTGACCTACAAGATCACGTCCAACATTTCAGCTTATGGCGGCTATTCCGAGAGCAACCGCACCCCCACCCCGGCGGAACTGTCCTGCGCATCCGCCGCTAACCCGTGCAGCCTGACTAATTTCTTCGTGGCCGACCCGGCGCTGAAGCAGGTCGTCGGCCATACCTTCGAGGCCGGGCTGCGCGGCCGGTTCACCGTGGCCGACACGGCACGCGTGGCGTGGAACGCGGGCCTGTTCCGCACCGACAGCGACGACGACATCCTGTTCACCTCCAGCGCCGTGCTGGGCCGCGGCTTTTTCCAGAACATCGGCTCGACCCGGCGTCAGGGCGCGGAGGCCGGCGTCAGCCTCCGGCAAGGCTCGCTCCTGGCCTTCGTCGACTACGCCTACACCGATGCCACGTTTCGCACCCCGGTCACGCTCGGCAGCCAGAACAACCCGTTCGCCGATGCGGACGGGCTGATCCAGGTGCAGCGCGGCAACCACTTGCCGGGGATCCCGCAGCACCGGCTGAAGTTCGGCGTGCAATACGACCTCACGCCGGAGTGGGCGGTGGGCACGACGGGGATCGCCAGCAGCGGCCGTTTCCTGCAGGGCGACGCGGCGAACCAGAACCCGACGACCGGCGCCTATGTCATGCTGAACCTGAACACCAGCTATCGCGTGACCAAGGCCGTCGAGGTGTTCGGCCTGGTGCAGAACCTGACGAACGAGAAGTATGCGACCTTCGGCGGCTTCTCCCCCGTGGCGCTGGTGCCCATCACGCAGGCGCCGGGCGCGACCAACACTCGCAGCCTGACACCGGGCGCGCCGGTCGCGGGGTTCGGCGGGGTGCGGGTAACGTTCTGATGTCGCGCGCTGGCTAGGGCTTGGTTTGCGGGTCCCGTGTTGTGTGGCTGGGTCGATCGTGTAAAAGCCAGTTGCAGCGCCGAAGTCACCTCAGCGCGAGACTGTTATACTATAACTTTATCAATGGAAGTTCCGGAATCAACCGGCTTCGCATTTGGGAGAGCTGTCATGGCCAGCGACATTCGTATCCATCCGTCCGTGGACAACGGCATCAAGCCGGCCGCGCCGGGCTTTGCGGGCGGCACGCTCGTTTGCAAGTGCGCCACCAACCCGGTGAAGGTCGAGGTCTCCGCCCAGACTGCGTTCAACCACGCCTGTGGCTGCACCAAGTGCTGGAAGCCCGCCGGCTCGGTGTTCTCGGTCCTCGCCGTGGTACCGCGCGATAAGGTCAAGGTCTTGGAGAACGGCGACAAGCTGAAGGTTGTCGACACCACCGCTGCAATCCAGCGTACGGCCTGCACCGGCTGCGGCGTCCACATGTATGGGCGGATCGAGAACAAGGATCACCCATTTTACGGCATGGACTTCGTCCACACCGAGCTGTCGCATGAGGAGGGCTGGGCGGCGCCGGAGTTCGCGGCCTTCGTGTCCTCCATCATCGAGTCCGGTGCTAAGCCCGATCAGATGGGCGCGGTCCGCGCTCGGCTGCACGAGCTCGGCCTTGAGCCCTATGACTGCCTGTCCCCGCCGCTGATGGACGCGATTGCGACCCACGTGGCCAAGCGCACCGGTGTTCTGGCCGCATAGTTTACCGCCAGCCCTCTGGCGCCGTCCGCCATTCCGCGCAATTCTGCCGCCCGCGCGCGACAGGTGCGCGGGATGGAGACGGATATGCTGCACATTCCCCGGCGAGCACTGATCGCCGCCCTGGCCACCGCCGCCACCGGCCTGGTGGCCCATCGAGCCCTGGCGCACGGCCCGACACGGCAGAAGGTGACCCAGACCGTCGATATCGCCCGTACCCCGGATCAGGTCTGGGCCATCGTCGGCGACTTCGATTCCATCGCCCGTTGGCACCCTCTCATCGCATCCAGCCCGGCGGACCATGGCAATGAGATCGGGTCCAAGCGCACGCTTACGCTCAAGGCCGAGGGCGAGCCGCATTTTGACGAGGAATTGGTCAAGTACGACGCCGCTGCCCACAGTTACCAGTATAGGATCGAGAAGGTGGACCCGAAGGTGCTGCCGGTGAACAACTATTCTTCCTGGTTCGAGGTCCAGGCCAACCCGGCCGGCGGCAGCACGATCGAGTGGCGGGCCGCGTTCTACCGCGGTTACATGCTGAACGACCCGCCGCCCGAACTGAACGACGCCGCGTCGGTCAAGGTGGTCACCGGCGTGCTCCGGGCCGGGCTGGACAACATCAAGGTCCTCGCCGAGCGCACTGGTTGAGGATCGCCCTCGCCTGCCTGGCGCTGCTGGCCGCACCGGTCCCGGCGCTCGCGGCATTGGCCTACGTCACAAACCAGGGCGACGACACGGTCTCGGTCGTGGACACGGCGACCGGCAAGGTCGTCCAGACGGTGGGCGTCGGCGCAAAGCCCGCCGGGGTGGCGGTGGCGGCCGATGGGCGGCACATCTACGTCACCAACCCCGAGGGACACAGCGTGAGCGTCCTGGAGTGCTCGGACGGCCGCGTGTCGATGGTGGCGGAGGTCCCGGCGGGCGCCGGGCCGCTGGGGATCGTGGTCAGTCCGCGGGACGGCCGGGTATTCGTGGCCGACTGGTATGGCGATACGGTTGCCATCCTGGACCCGGCCGGGTCAGCGGTTGTGGGCACCATCAAAGTCGGGCAGTCGCCCTCTGGCCTCGCCGTCGACCCCGCCGGCACGCGGCTTTATGTCGCCAGCCGCGAGAGCGACACGCTGTCCGTCATCGACCTCGGCTCGCTCGCTACCCTCGCGACGGTGCCGGTCGGCCATGCGCCGTTCGGCGTAACGGTGCAGGGCGGGCGCGTCTTCGTCGCCAACGTGCAATCCGGCGACGTGTCGGTGGTGGACGCGGCGACGCTCGCGGAGACACGGCGGTTTCCGGTCGGGGAGTTCCCCTACGCCGTCGCGGTGGCTCCGGACGCGTCGCGCATCCTGGTGACCAATCAGCACAGCGGCACGCTCTCGGTCTTCGACGGCGCCTTCGCAGCCCTGCCCGACATCGCGGTGGGCGACTATCCCGAGGGCATCGCGATGTCCGCGGATGGAGCCCGGGCCTATGTGGCGGTCTGGATGGACAACAAGCTGGCCGAGATCGACGTGGCCGCCGGCAAGGTCATCCGCAAGATCGCGGTGGGCGAAAGCCCGCGGGCGTTCGGGGCCTTCCTCGCTCCCCCATGATGGGTCGCGCTGCGTGGCCGCCGGCACAGGCGTCGTGAACCAGCGGCGTAGACTCCGGCCGTTGATGGCGGTGCTGATCCTCGGCATGGCAGCCGCAGGCGGCGTTGCGCGCGCGAAGGAGGAGTTGCCGCTCTTCGACCCGGCGCCCCCACGCACCACCCGTGCGCCAAGCCCGCTGCTCGGCACCCCGTTCGAGCCCATCGTCCGGCTTGGGCAGGACTTGCTCGACCTCGGAGTGCTGCCGCGGCTGCGCTATGTCCAGAGCTTTGCGGCCAATCCGGTGGGCGGCATCACCCAGGGCACCGACACATCCGGCGTCGTCATCTTCGGCGCCGACGTGAGCCTCGGCAAGGTGATCCGGCTCCCCGGCGCGCAGCTCCATATGACGTTTGCCCAGTTCTACGGCCACGAGCTGGCGACCGACCACATCGGCACCCGGACCAAGGTGCAGTCCTTCTATTATCCCAAGAAGCAGTTCGAGCTGGCCGAGCTGACCTATGAGCAGAACCTGTTCGATGGCCGGCTCAATGTCCTGGTCGGCCGGGCCAACGCCACCGGCGAGTTCGCGCGTTCGACCTATGGCTGCCGGTTCCAGAACGTGGCGGACTGCCCGTTCGAGCTGACCCAGGCGGTGGCCGGCTTCCCCGGCTTTCCCTACGTCAACTGGGGCGGGCGTGTCCGCTATAACCCCACGCAAGGCACCTACGTGAAGGCCGGCGCGTTCGAGACGAACTCGACGCGCAATACGAACTCGGGGTTCGACTGGGGCCTCAACCACTCGACCGGGTTCGTGGTGCCGGCCGAGGCCGGGTATGGCACCGATTTCGACACCGACGCCTACCCCCGGCATGCCAAGGTCGGCGGATGGTACAACTCCGCCCCGTACACCGACCCGTTCCTGAACACGAGGGGCCGCTCCCGCGGGCAGTTCGGCGGACGGCCGTTGCTATACAGCGGCGGACGGGCGGGCCTGTATGCGTTGGGCGACCAGGTGGTGTACCGTTACAACCGGGAAACCACCCGCAATGTCGCGGTGTTCGGCACCGTGGCGGGCCCGTTCGATGGCGAGGGAATATTCGCGTTCCAGAGCGTGGCCGGAGCGATCTGGTCCGGCCCGTTCGCGAGCCGGGCCGGCGATCAGATCGGCCTGCTCGGGTCGTATATCCGGCTATCGAACAAGGAGGACGGCTTCTTGAACGCGCTGCTGCAGAAGGCCCGCAGCCCCACCAGCGTTTCCCGCAACCAGTTCATCTTCGAGGCCAACTACAACTACCGGCTGGTCGAGGGCGTGTTCCTCGCCTCCAGCCTGCAATACCTCGTCAACCCGGACCAGATCAGCCGGCAGAGCGCGACCCGGGCGCCACGGGATGCGCTGGTCGTCGGGCTCAAGCTGGCCTTGAACGTGAATGAGCTGCTGGGCCTGCCGGCCGTCTCGTCGTTCCGCTGACCAGCGGGCTCCTCACGCGTTACGCGTCCGCACATGCCTCCAGATGAAGTAGGCGATGCCCAGCGCAATTAGGCCGACGATGACGAAATCGAAGCGGTGCAGGATCGTCCGCAGCCGCGGGTCGCTGTCCCACTGCGCCCCGAGCACATAGCCGACATAGGCGAGCGCGTAGCACCAGGGCCAGGAGCCTACGAAGGTGTAGAGCTGAAACGGCAGCTGCGGCATGCGGCTGATGCCGGCGGGCAGCGCGATGAACGTGCGGATCACCGGCAGCAGCCGGCCAACCAGCACCGCGATGCCGCCGTATCGACGAAAGAACTGTTCTGCCCGGTCCAAGTCCTCGGTGCTGAGCAGGATGTAGCGGCCCCAACGCTCGATCAATGGCCGGCCCCCGCGTGCGCCGACGGCGTAGGCGACGGTGGAGCCGATATTGCAGCCGATGGCTCCCGCCGTCGCCGCGAGCAGCAGGCTGAACCGGCCGGTGGAGACCAGATAGCCCGCAAACGGCATGATGATCTCGGACGGCAGCGGGATGCAGGCGCTCTCGATCGCCATCAATCCGGCGACCCCCGCATAGCCAGCCGCGGAGATGACGCCGACGATCCAGGCTGCGATGGGAGCGAGCAGGCTATCCAGCAACGCCATCCTCCTTGCGATCCCGCATTTTCTGCGGTCCCGCCTTCCCTACGGTCCCGCTTTCAACCGCAGGAACAGCCGTCACGGCTTCGTTATCTTTATGCTTACGGGCGTGTCCGGTGGCGGTGGCGGCGGAGCTGCAGGAGGCGGCGTGGGCCGCAGGATGGCGGCCTCGGCGTGGCCAGGCTCCTGCGGCGGATGGACCGGACGCTGGGGTATTTTCGTCGCTGAGGGGGTCGTTTCGGCCCGTCCCAGGGCCTCGTTCACGGCCTGGACGGCCCGCTGACCGCGCCGCCGGTCGGACGAGTGCAACGACGCGAGGAGGTCCGCCCGCAACTGCCATAGCCGGTCGTTCTCGACGTTCTCTTCGCGGCCGAGCAGTGGCAGGAGGGCGCCGAGCGCCCTGAAGATGCTCTCGTCGGCCAGCACCGCATCGTCCGCACGCGGAATCTCGAAGGCCTCCATGCGGGCGATATCCCGCCGGGCCGCGACAATGAGGGCCCGGCGGTTCGAGGCCGTGTTTCGTACGACCGGGCCGACATCGCCGTCGATCTTGCCGGCGGACGGCGCCGTTGCAAGGGCGTGGATCGCATCCTTCGGCACCGCGACGGTCTCCACGCCGTCGTTCAACTCGACGGCGCCCTGGACGACGTCGGCCTCGGACCAGGTTCCCGCCCAGGGCAACGGCCAGCAGACGCCGTCGCTGCGCAAAGGGCGGCGAAAGCAGATATACAGGTCTTCGGCACGGGTGAGCCCGAGTGCCGCGATGTAGTAGTCGGTCATCCCGTTCTTCTCCTGGCACGACTGGGTGGGCCTATGCTCATCAGGCACGGTGCCAGAGCCGTCCCGCCGTTCCAACATGGAAGGCGGCAGGACGCGACAATAAATAGTGCGGAGCAATCAGGGGCGGCAGATCGCGACAAGGGCCCTATGTTAATGTCGCGCCATCCTCACGTCGCCCCGCCTTCACGTCGCCCCGTCTTCACGTCGCCCCGTCTTCACGTCGCAGTATCCACAACGCAGGATTTTTCGCAGCATGTATATCGCCATGAACCGCTTCAAGGTGGCCCTGGGGTCGGAGGCGGCGTTCGAGCACGTTTGGACCAGCCGCGACACGCATTTGAAGGAGGTTCCGGGTTTCGTGGAGTTCCATCTGCTGCGCGGCCCACAGCGGGAGGACCACGTCCTGTATTCCAGCCACACGATCTGGTCGGACCATGCGGCCTTCGAGGGCTGGACGAGGTCGGCGGCATTCCGTGCGGCCCACCGCAACGCCGGCAACACCGGGAACGGCAATGCCCCGCTCTATCTTGGCCACCCAGAGTTCGAAGGGTTCGAGGTCGTCCAAACCGTCAAGTAAGCGACCCGTTGCCGACCGCTTCAGTCCTCTGCGGCCAGGATTTTGGGGGTGATCGGCGTCGTGATCCCCGGCGGCCGCGGCGTCACGTAGGTCAGCCCGCTCTGTTCGGCCAACGTGCGGACCGTGCCGTCGTGCAGCAGCGCATCCAGCGCCGCATCCGTCTCGCGCAACAGGTCTCCGCGACCCTGGAGCGCCACGAAGCCCATGTCGAAACCGATCCGGCTCCGGTATCCACTGTCGCGCAACGGCGACGCCGGGTGGGCCACGCGCCAGGCGTCCCAACGGTCGAGCTCGATCAGCGCCGCGGTAACGCGCCCGGCCTCCAGCTCCGCCAACGGGTCGGCGTCGCGTGTGGTGCACCCAGCAACCCTTTCCAGCGGTGGTGTAGGCGCCAGAGGTGCTCGCCCGTCTCCGGCTCCCAGCCGTCGAGGAAGCCGCGGATGCCATACTCGCCGCCGGAGATGCCGGTGATCAGCACGCCGTTGGCCACGAGCGGCGCCACGGTCATCGAGTAGCCGGCCTTGTAGTCGATCACCACCGTGTTCCAGAGCTCGCGTCCGGTCTTGGCGTCCAGCGCCTAGACATGGGCATCCAGCGTCACACGGAACAGCTTGCCGCCGGACAACGCCGCGCCGCGGTTGACGATGCCGCAGCAGGCGAGACGCGCCATTCCCTGCGGATACTCGATCTTGGTCTTCCAGATCTCTTTGCCGGACAGCGCGTCCACCGCCATCGTGGCGTCCGGCGTTGTCATGTAGATCACGCCGTCCACCACCAGCGGCTGCGCCTCCTGGCCGTGCTCGTCGGCCATGCTGTAGCTCCAGACGGGGACCAGGCGCTTAAAGGGCTCGGTGTGCCAGCGCCGCGTCTTGCAGCTTGGGTTTTGCTAACGCCCGGCGGCCTGCTCAGCCCGATACCCCCGCCGGGTGCCGCAGGACCGAGTGGCCACGGCCATAAATGAAATAGATCGCGAGGCCGATGGCCATCCAGATGAGCAGGCGCAGCCAGGTGAAGATCGGCAGGCCGGACATCAGCAACAGGCAGAACAGGATGCCGAGGATTGGCACGAGCGGTACGGCGGGCACCTTGAATGGCCGCTTCACCCGCGCATCGCTGCGGCGCAGGTAGATGACCGACCCGCACACCAGGATGAAGGCGAACAGCGTGCCGATGCTGACCATCTCGCCCAATATGCCGATGGGAACCAGCGCCGCGACGATAGCCACGATGGCGCCGATCATGATCTGGCTGCGATAGGGCGTGTTGAGCGTCGGATGCACGTAGGCGAACAGGCCGGGCAGCAGCCCGTCCTCCGACATGGTGAAGAAGATGCGGCTTTGGCCATACAGCAGCACCAAGATGACGGTGGTGAGCCCGGTCAGCGCGCCGATCTTGACCAGGATGGCGAACCAGGTGAGGCCGATCGCGTCCACCCCCTTGGCGATCGGGTCGGACACGTTGAGCTCGCCATAGGGGACCAAGCCGGTCAGCACCGCGGCCACCGCGACATACAGTATGGTGCAAACCACCAGCGAGCCCAGGATGCCGACCGGCATGTCGCGCTGCGGGTCGCGGGCTTCCTGCGCCGCGGTGGAGACGGCGTCGAAGCCGATGAAGGCGAAGAACACGACGGCGGAGCCGCGCAGGATGCCGCTCAGGCCGAAATGGCCGAACTCGCCGGTGCTGGCCGGGATGAACGGGTGCCAGTTCGCGGTGTTCACAAAGAATGCGCCGACGGCGATGAAGGCCACGACGACGACCAGCTTGATCGCGACCATGATGTTGTTCAGCCGCGCCGATTCCTTGGTGCCGAGCACGAGCATGGCCGTCAGCGCGGCGACGATCAGCGGCGCGGGCAGGTTCAGGACGGCGGTGGCCGTACTGCCATCCGCCAGCGTCACCACCGTGCCCGGCGCGGCTGCGAACTGCGGCGGCACGATGATGCCGACATTACGGAGGATGCTGACGGCATAGCCCGACCATCCGACCGCCACGGTGGCCGCGCCCATCGCGTATTCGAGCACGAGGTCCCAGCCGATCATCCAGGCGAACAACTCGCCCAGGGTGGCGTAGGTGTAGGTGTAGCAGCTGCCGCTGACCGGCAGCATGGCCGCGAGCTCGGCATAGCACAACCCGACGAAGCCGCAGGCGACGCCGCCCAGCACGAACGAGAGCATGATGCTCGGACCCGCGTACTGCGCCGCCGCCGTCCCAGTCAGGACGAAGATGCCCGCGCCGATGATCGCGCCGATGCCCATGGCGGTGATGCTGAATGGGCCGAGCGTCTTGGGCAGCTTGTGGCTGTCGGCCTCTCCGTGTTTGACGATGGCGTACACGGATTTCCGTGTCATCAGCCCCTGGTCCGTCATGCGGCAGCTCCCTGGATGGATCGGCTTGTGCCGCTACACCTTATCGTGGCCGCCGATCCCTGCAACGCCGCCCTACGTCTGCCTAAGGCCGCCGGTTCGGCTGCCCCACCAGCCTGTCCTGCCCGGCGAGCGCCCCTGCCGCGGCGGCGCCCAGCCCGGCCACCACGAACAGCCATCCCGCGCCGCCCCAGCCGCCGTCCCAGTCGTGCAGCACGCCAACCAGCAAAGGCCCGCACGCGGCCATCAGGTAGCCCACCCCCTGCGCCATGCCGGAAAGCCGCGCCGCCGTGTCGCTGTCGCCCGCCCGCATCATAATGATCAAGATGGCGAGCGAGAACGCCGCCCCCTGGGCCAGGCCCAGCACCGTCGCCAGCACCCATTGCCACGACAGCGGCGCCGCAAGCAGCGCCACGAAGCTCACCGCCGCCACCAGCATGGCCACCGCCGCCGGCCCGCTCTGGCGCCGCATGCGGGCGGCCAGGATGGGGGCGGGCAGGGAGGCGATGATCTGGAACACCACCGACACCGAGACCACGAGCCCCGCCGTCACCGCCGAGTCGCCCCGGCTGCGCAGCATCGGCGCCATCCAGCCGAACACCACGTAGGCCAGCATGGACTGCAGCCCCATGAACAGGGTCACCTGCCACGCCACGGGATCGCGCCACAGCGTGACCCCCTGGCGCACCATTGGCCGCATCGTGCCCACCGCCGGCTGGCGTCCGATCTGCCTGGCCCATACGAGGGCCGAGACCGCCATCGCGACCGCGGCCGGCACGGTCCAGGCCGCCAGCGCCCCGGCCCACCATCCGCCCAGCGCCATGCGCAGCGGGGCCGTCGTTGCGGCAGCGAGCGCGGCGCCGATCGAGAGCGCCATGATGTAGACCCCCGTCATCAGCGGCGCCCGGTCCGGGAAGTCGCGCTTCAGCAACCCCGGCATCAGCACGTTCCCGACGCCGATCCCGGCCCCCGCGACGAGCGAGCCAGCGATCAGCGCCGGGGCGGTCGCCAGCCCGCGCAGGCCGGTGCCCAGCAGGATGGCCAGCAGCGCCACCAACGCCGTGCGCTCGGTGCCGATGCGCCGCGCCAGCCAGGGCGCCACAGGCCCGAACAGCCCGAGGCACAGCACCGGCGCCGTCGTCAGCACGCTCGCCCCGGTCGCGGTCAGGCCCGTGTCGGCCATGATCTCGTTCAGCACCGGGGCGATGCTGGAGAAGGCGGGGCGGAGGTTGAAGGCGATCAGCACGACGGCGACCGCCACCGGCCAGCGGTTGGCACGCCTGGCAGGAGCGGCCGAGTCGGATGCTCGGCGCTCTGGCCGGATGAACGTCGTCACTGGGCTTGCAGCGCCGGGCGCTCCGCGGTCGGTGTCATCATGGTCTCCAAAGAACGACGTCTGGCATGTTCGCCCGGCCGCCCCGGCCGGCACAAGCCCAGGCCCCGGCATGCCAGGACAGCGGCCAGCGCGGCCACGCCAGCCAGTCCCTAATGTTGCCCCATTTCCGCACGCGGCGTAGTGGACCGCCCGGCGGAACTGTCAGGAGCCGGCGTTGCACGCATCCGTCGAGATACCGTCAACGGAGGCCGCGGTGCCGCAGCGCCGCTGGCTCGGCTTTGCCCTGGCCTTTGCCGCGCTCACCATCTGGTCCGGCTGGTTCGCCGTCACGCGGCTCAGCCTAACGCGCGAGCTGGGCGCATACGACATCGCGGCGCTTCGCCTTGGCGTCGGCGCGCTCGTGCTGCTGCCGGCGTTCCTGCGCTCGGCGCGGGGCATTCCGCGGGCGGCGTGGCGCGAGGGGGTGGTGCTTTCAGCGTGCTGGGGAGCGCCCTTCGTGCTGCTGCTCTCATGGGGCATCCAGCTCTCGTCGGCCGCATATGCCGCGGCCATCACGCCCAGCATGATGCCGGTCTTCGCCGGGGTGATCGGCTGGGCCGTGCTGCGGGACCGGCCGGGACGGCTGCGATGGACCGGCTTCGCCATGATCTCGGCCGGCGTCGCCGCCCTGTCCGCTACACTACATACGCCCGGACGGCCGCTGGATGCCTGGACTGCGAACGCGGCCTTGCTCGGCGCTGCGGGGCTTTGGGCGGTCTATACGCTCCGGGTCCGGCGTGCTGGGCTCACGCCGCTGCAGGCGGCGGCGCTGGTCTGCCTGTACTCGTCCGCGGTGTACCTGCCGATCTACGTGCTGTCCGGCTTGTCGCGGCTGGGCCGCGCGCCTTGGCCGGAGGTGGCGCTGCAGGCGCTCTACCAAGGGGTGCTGGTCAGCGGCGTGTCCATCATCGCCTACAACCGCGCCATTGCGCTGATCGGACCCGGTGCCGCCGCCGCCGTGGTCTCCCTGGTGCCCGTCGTCGCCACGGCGCTGGCGATCCCGGTGCTGAACGAGCGGCCGACCGCATTCGCGACGGGGGCGGTGGCCGCCATCGCCACGGGCGTGCTGCTGGCGGCGTGGACGCCGAGGGCCGCGTCAATAGCCTGACGGAGCTATGGCCGCAGCGAGAGCCCGACCGGCCGCACGAGCCCGTCTGGCCGTGGCGTGAAGCCCGACACCTTCTCGCTCAGCCCCCAGAACCAGGTGAAATGATACAGCGGCAGGTAGGGCAGGTCCGCCATCCAGATGTCCTCCGCCTGATGGTAGGCCGCCTTGCGCGCGGCCTCGTCCACGCCGGCGGCGCCGCGGTCCAGGGCGGCGTCGAGCGCGGGGCTGCACCAGCCGGTCCAGTTCAGCGGCGCGCCGCAATGCAGCCAGATGCTGGTGTTGCCGTCCGGGTCGGGCCGGCCGCTCCAGATCACCAGGTACGCCTCATAGTCCCCCCGGGTCGCGGCGTCAGTTTGCGAGACTGCCTCGCCCTTCTGCAGTTGCACCTCGAAGCCGGCCTCCGCCGCCATCGACTGGATCACCTCGCCGACCTGCATGTCCGTCGGGCTGTTCGTCACACTCAGCGTCAGCTTCGGGTGGGGCACGCCGGCCGCCGCCAGCAAGGCCTTGGCGCCGGCCAGGTCGCGCGGCGGGACCGGGTGCGCGGGGTCCCAATACCGACTGCCCGGCGCCTCCATCTGGTTGCTGGGGATGAACCGGCCCTCGAACACCGCCTGGTTTATGCCGCCACGGTCGATCGCCTTCGCAAAGGCTTGCCGGATGCGGACGTCGTGCCCAAAGGGCGTGTCCGAAGCCGGGCCATGCGCCAGGTTGAACGACAGCATCTCGAAGCCGATCGAGGGCGACCGCGCCACCCGCAGCTGCCGGTCCGCCTCCACCGCCGGCACATCCGTCGCGGCGAGGCGGTTGGCGATGTCGAGCTGCCCGGATTGCAGGTTCAGCAGCCGCACGGTGGAGTCCGGCATGATGCGGAACACGATGCGGTCCAGGTTTACGGCGGCGGCGTTCCAATAGGCGGGGAAGCGCTGCAGCGTGATGTGGTCCTGCGCGACGCGCTCAACGAGGGTAAACGGCCCGGCGCAGACCGGATCGGCGGCGATGGCCTCCGCCGGCCGATCCAGGACGCGGGGCGACAGCATGGTGCCGGACCGGTTCGCCAGCAGCGCCAATAAAGGGGCATAGGGCGCGGACAGGCGGATACGCAGGGTGCTTGCATCCAGCACGTCCTCTCCCATAACCGGCTTCAGCTCGCTACGGCGGAAGCTGTAGGGCGCATTGCGGTAGCGCTCGATGTTGGCGCGCACCGCCGCCGCATCCATCGCCACGCCGTCCTGGAACTGCACGCCCTCGCGCAGATGCAGGGTGAGCGCCAGGCGGTCCTCCGACCATTCCCAGCCGGTTGCCAGCTCGGGCACGATGTTCAGCGCGGCATCGACATTTAGAAGCTGGTCGCACCGGGAGGCATTGACCGCCCGCTCGATGTAGCTGCCGCTGCGGGCCGGGTCGAGCGTGTCGAGGTCGAAGTCCAGGCCGAACCGCAGCGTGCCGGCAGCCTGGGCGCTGTTGGCCAGGAGCAGGGCGGCGGCGCCAAGCAACCACATGCGCATGCGTCGATCCTTCTTGCTGGAGGCACACTCGGCCGGTCCGCCCATGACACGCAAGCATCATGCCGAAGTCAGGCGCTCGATCTCCGCGACCAGCTCCGCCGTGGTCCGCTGCCGGCAGTAGCCGCGGTTGTTGCGCAGCGACCAGTCGTGACGCTCCTGGCTCAGCGTGGCGCAGGCGTCGGTCGCCGTCGTGACGAGGTAGCCGAGGTCGCAGGCGTCGCGCACCGCGCTGTCGACGCACTGGTCGGTCAGGCCACCGGCGACGATCAAGGAACGGACTCCGAGGTTGCGCAGCACGTAGTCGATGTTGGTGGAGATGAACACCGAGGACGAGGTCTTGGGCAGGACGATATCGTCCTCGGCCGGCGCGATGGCGTCGATCACGCGGGCGTCCCAAGACCCTTTCGGCACATTCAGCCCGCTGATCTTGTAGTCCAGGCTGCGGTCGCGGCCGTCCCGGGTCAGGTTCTCGATGACGGTGTAAAGCACCTCGATGCCGCCGCGCCGGCACGCCGCCTGGAGACGCTGCATGTTCGGCACCGCCGTCTCCTGCAGGGTGCGGAAGAACCAGCCGTATCGCTCCTCGCGCGCCGCTGGGTCCATCTGCGCGTATTCGCCGCCGTCCGGACGCGCCGTGTAGTTCTGCACGTCGATGATCAGCAGGGCGGCGTGCGCCGGGTCGATCGCGACTTCGCGGCTAAGCGTCATGATGCGTTCCTCAGTAGATCGCGGCGTAGCGGTCGCAGATAGCGGCCTCGTCCAACCCGGCAAGCACTTTCAGCTCCGAACGCTTGAACCGGAGATAGACGTCGCGGAACAGCGGCCCGAACCACTCGGCGACGGCCGGGCTCGCGGCGAACCGGTCCAGCGCCTCATTGAGCGAGCCGGGCAGCGGCGCGGGAGCGTGGTCCGCCAGCCAGCGGCGGTGGCGCAGCCCGTCCAGCCCGGCCCAAACAAGCGCGCCCAGCGCCAGATAGGGGCTGGCGGCAGCGTCGGCGACCCGGAACTCGACATTGAACTGGCGCGCGACGCCATCGGCCGAGGTGGCGTCCACGGGGCAGACGCGGACGGCGCTGCCCCGGTCCTGGATGCCCAGGTCGGCCGTCGTCGGCGCCCAGCGGCCGGGGCGCAGCCGGTAGTAGGATGCTGCCGACGGGGCGGTGACCGCCGCGAGCGCCGGCAGGTGATGCAGCAGCCCGGCGCAGAAGTGCTCGGCCGCCTCCGACAAGCCGTTCGGCCGTGCCGCGTCATAGGCGGCGGGCTGACCCGCGGCGTCGAGCAGGCTCCAATGGATGTGGGTGCCGTTGCCGACCCCGTCCGGGTGCAGCATCGGCACCAGGATCGCGCGGTGGCCGAGCCGGGCGGCCACGGCACGGGCCAGCTCGCGGACCAGGATCGCTTCGTCCGCGGCACGAAGGCCGGGGGCGGGGCCGGCGGTCACCTCGAACTGGCGCGGGCCGTATTCGGCGAGGAAGGAGTCGGGCGCGATCCCCGCTCCCCGCATCGCAGCCAGCAGCGTGCCGCCGAACGCGCCCTGCCGCCGCAATGCGTCGAGCGTGTACGGCGACCCCGGCCGTTCCTCCACCCCGGTATACACCAGCTCCTGCTCGAAGGTGGCCAGCAGGCTCAGCCCGGACTCCGCCCCGAGCGCATCGAGGGCACGGCGGAGGAAGTAGCGCGGACAGCAATCCCAGGGCGCGCCGGCCGTGCTGCGGAAGTCGCCGAGCAGCAGCTGGGTGTCCGGCCCGTCCGGCATCGGAACCGCCGTGCGGGTGGAGGGATCGGGCACCAGCATCAGGTCCCCCGCGGTGCCGAACGGCGTGTCGTAGATCGGGCCGAACACCGACAGCAGCAGGTTGCTGGGGGCGACGCCGACGCCGCGGCCCATGCGGCCCGGCAGCTCCGCCAGGGGCACCGACTTGCCGCGCAGCAGGCCCGCGAGGTCGCTGGTGCCGATGAAGGCGAGCGGCTCGGCGATCATGCCGCAATCCCGTACAGCCGGGCCGCGCTGTCGTGGAACAGTGCCTGCTGCTCGGCCGCGGTGTACTCGGCCGCAACCTCCCGGAACCGGTCGCATAGCGCCGGGTAGGTCATGGTCCGGCGGGCGACCGGGTAGTCGCTGCCGAACATGCAGCGGCCAGGCCCGAACGCGTCGATGCAGGTCCGCAGCGTGGCGCGGTCGGCCTCGAACGTGCGCTCCGGCGAGTAGGCCGCGTAGTTCGACAGCTTGATGGCGATGTTGGGCCACGCCGCCATCGCGCGCAGCCCGGTCCGCCAGCGCGCCATCCCCTCCGCATCACAGTCGTTGGGCGTGCAGCAATGGTTGACGACGAAGCGCTGCCCGGGCGTGTCGCGTGCCAAGGCCGCCATGTCCCCGGCCTGGTGCGCGTTCATCAGCAGGTCCAGCGCCCAGCCGTGCCGGGCCAACAGCGCCAGGCCGCGCCGCCAGGCTGGCTCGTTCACCAATCCCTGCCGGGTCCACCGCTTGGCCGGGTCCGGATGCCAGCGGATGGTCTCGCGCACGGCGACGACGCGGGCGGACGCCGCATGGGCATCGAGCGTGCGCCCCACATCCGGTGCGGCAAGCGGGGCAGCTACGACATACCTTGCGGCGATGCCGGGTGCGCGGGACAGGGCGTCGAGCCAGCGCGTTTCCTCCACAGGGCTGCGCGCCGGGTTCCACAGCGCCTCCACATGGACGGAGGCGACCACGCCCTGGCCGGCGATGTCGGCCGCGTAGTCGGATGGCAGGTAGTTGCGGCGAAGGTGGCCGATGTCGCCCAGCGCGCCGATGGCCGCCGCGGGCGTGGTCAGCCAAGGGTAGTTCCCGCCCGAGAGGTCCCACAGATGGTGGTGCGCGTCGATGATCGGGCCGCAATAAAGCGGGCGGGTCGGAGGCATGACGGCATCGTGCCAGCTTCGCGCGCGGGCGCCAAATGGGCACGACCAACGGCCGAACCCCGACGCCGGCGCCTATGCGGTGGGCTGGCAACCCCCGGTGCAGCCGTGCGTGCTACCAGCCATAGCCGGCGCCGAAGCCGCCGTCCCAGGGGCCCCAGGCACTCCAGTCCCACGCCTGGTCCGAATACAGCTGGGCGGTCAACTGCTGCTCACTGGCGATCTTCTGCTGCTGCATTTGGAACCTGTACTGGCCGTACGCCTGCTGGGACCCGACATAAAGGCACTGGCATACCAGCGGGTCGGCATAGACGTAGGTCACGGTGTCGCCGCGCACGCGCTGCACGAAGCGGTTCGGAGGCAGGCGGTTCAACATCGTCCGACGCTCGGGGGTGTTCGCCGGCCGGACGATGAAGCCGGCCGCCGCAAGGCTGTCTTCCTCCTGCGCGACCCTCTCCTGCGGCGATGCGCAGGCCGCGAGGCCCAGGACGGGAAGCAGGAGGCTCAGTGCGAGTCCGATGCTACCCCGCTTGGGGCGGGCATCGTTCGGTGGAAGGCGTGGTGTCATGGTGTCCTCCGTGGTGTCTGGCGCGTGGCGAAGCCGTTGGGGCCGGAAAAGCACATGGCCGCCGTCCGCCGCAACACCAACCGTCGCTGCACTACACGAAAACCGACACGCAGGTCGAAGGCTGTCACGTCGAGGACCGCGCCGGTCCTGGTATCTCATCCCATAGCTCAGCGAATGAATGTCATTCACCTCAGCAACCTTATGTTGCACCGCAGCAAGACCCATACCTATCCTCGACGACGCGCTCCTGATCGAACGCCGCCGCCGTAAACCGGCAGGCCACCCATAGGGCGACCCCGCCAAAGGAGATTGATCATGAAGAGCTTATTTGCCGCTACCATCGTCGCTTTGGGCCTGAGCCTGGCACCCGCAATGGCCGGCGAGGGCAATGGCGAGCCGTTCCCGAATTATTCGGGCAGCTACACGACCACGGCCGCGCCGCGATACGCCGACACTGGCTCGGCCGCCTACCCGAACATTGCCGGCCGGCCAGGTTCCAACCTGCCGAGCCTGGCTGGCGACGTCCTGCCAACCAATGGCAGCGAGAGCGTGGTGCAGACCGCCAACTCGCTGCCATCGCACTTCGAGGAGGGGACCGTCGCCTATGCGCAGGCGACCCAGATCCACAACTGGATGGTTGCGCATGCCACGCGAAACGCTCCGGCCTACGCCTCGGCGACCCGGCTGCATACGCCAGGCGGCTAATGCATGCCGCCATCACCGGGACAGTGGTTCCGGTGGGTGGCGACGGCTTGGGGCCATCCGCCCGCGCGCACCAACATGGAAGGTCACGATTATGAACACACCTATCCTTGGCCTCGCGGCGTTGCTTGCCTTCTCCGCCGGCAGCGGGGCGATGGCCCAGGCGGCGGCCGACCCCGCCGCGACCCAGGCGGCAGCGCTTCCCATCGCAGCAGGCGCGGTCGGCCACTGACTGCGTGATCCGCAGGGCCACGGCGTGCCCACGATCCAAGCGGCTTCCGGTTCTTCCGCCCACCCGGACGTTCAGCCATGCGTCGCCGGCGAGAAGGCGGTGCGACGGGCCTACGCGGCCGTAACTGGTTTGGCAGCAGGTGATTTGGCCGGCACGCAAATGCTGGTCGACGGCGCCGGCTGGCTACGCGCCTTGCAGCAGCCCGGGACTGCGCCGGGCTGGAATGCTCCCGGCGTGCTCGCCGGAGCAGTCCGGGGCATCGAGCGGCAGCCCCTCGCCGAACCCTCGCACGACCATGCGGGTGTGAAGATGCAGCGCAGCGTTTCGCGTTCACCGTGTCACGATGGGCTGCCGCCGTTCAGCTCAGGCCCCTAACCGCCGAATGCCCCGGCGATGCCGGCGTAGAACCCGAACCCGGCCGTCACCAGCACGATCGCGCCGACCACCCAGCTATAGACGCCCCGTAGACGATAGGGATCGGGCAGCGTCTTCAGGGCGAGCAGGTAAAGGAAGCCCAGCACGATCGGCAGCAGGAGCGCATTCATCACCTCCACCGCGACGGAGAGCTCAACCAGGTTGACGCCCGAGGCGACTAGAATGCCGCCCGCGATCAAACAGACGGAAAAGATACCGTAGAACCAGGGCGCCTCCAGCGGATGATGCTCGAGCGACCGCTTGTAGCCGGCGACCTCGCCGACACCCCACGCCGCGGTCAGGCAGACGACGATGGTGGCGACGAGGGACGCTCCCGCCATGCCGGCGGCGAAGACCACGCGGCCCACCCCGTCGCCGAGGAACGAGATCAGGGCATGGGCGATCTCCGGCACGTCTCGGAGCGGGGTGTCCGGGCGGGTCCGGCCGACGGTCGCAGCGACGGCGATCAGCACCGAGGCCATGACGAGCTGTGTCACGACCGAGCCGATCGCGGTATCCCACCGGGCCACCGTCAGGTCGGCCGCGCTCAGTCCTTTATCCAGCACGGCCGATTGCTGGTAGAAGATCATCCACGGCATGATCACCGCCCCGAGGTTGGCGGCCACTAGATAGAGGTACTTGGGATCGGCGAGCGGCGCCTGACCAAGCTGCGCCGCCACCTCGGGCAAGCTGGGATGGGCCTGCCAGGCCACGGCGACGAACGCCAGCTCGAACAAACCCAGGACGATCGCGATCCGCTCGACCAAGTGGTAGCTGCCGATCCAGATCATCAGGAGCAGCAGGGCGACGACGGCGGCCATCGCCAGCGGAACCGGCAGCCCGAACAGCGAGGCGATACCGGCCAGGCCGGAGAGCTGGGTGACGATCGCGCCGATGCAGGCCACCATGAGGGTGCCGACGGACAACCAGGCCCAGCCGCGTCCGAACGTGTCGCGGATCAGCTCGCCATGGCCCCGGCCGGTCACCAGGCCGAGGCGCAAGGTGAGTTCCTGGACGATGAACAGGATCGGGATAAGCAAAATCTGCAGCGCCAGGAGCTTGTAGCCCCACTGCGCCCCGCTCTGAGCAGCGGTGATGATGCTGCCGGCATCAGTGTCGGCGAGCATCACGAGGAGCCCGGGCCCCAATGTGGCGAGCAGGCGACGGCGGACTGGAACGGGAAGGGCGCTGGTGGACAAGGCTTCACCGGGAGCTGTTGGCTGCGAGTGAGTATCAACAACAGCCGCAATGGGCCAGTGGCGCCTCCGATTCGGCATTCCGGCGGCTACGGCGGCTTGGTTCCTCGGGCGGTTGCATCGACCTGGAACTGGCTCCACTCGCTCGCCGCATAGTGCCCCAGGCTATGGCTGACGGCATAAACGCGCCAGGCATAACGGCCTGGTACCCGCTCCACCGGCGCGAGTGTCGCGGTCTCGTCCAGGTCGGTTGCGAACACCTCGTGGGGCTCCGTGCCGTCGAGGGCGAGGAGTTGGACGAAGAACCGCGTTGGAACCGCTTGGGCCGGCCCCGCCCACACCAGTTCGACCCTGGCGGCGTCGCCTGGCGCGCCAGCCAGGGCGGGAATGACACTGCCGTTTGCCGGGGCTATGGGCTGCGCGGCCTCAAGCGTCCCGCTCTCGTTGGCCCCCGCAGGGACACGGCCCCGGCCAGCGGCGCCGGCTCGCCGTATCGTGGCCAGCTTCTCCGCGGCGGCCGGCATGTCGGCGGCGGCAGCGCGGAACCAAGCCTCGGCCTGGTCGGGATTGCGCGGCACGCCGTCGCCTGCGGCGTAGAGCTGCCCCAGGTTGTATTGAGCCCGGCGGTTGCCGTGCGCAGCCGCGCGGGCATACCAAAGCGCGGCTCCGGCCACATCGCGCGGCACGCCATCCCCCGAATCGCGCATCACGGCGACGTTGAATTCCGCAGCTGCCAACCCCGCTTCCGCCGCGCGCAGATACCAGCGGTAGGCGATGGCGGCGTCCCGCGTTACGCCCTGGCCGAGATCATAGAGGCCGGCAAGGCCAAGTTGCGCGTAGGGATCGCCGGCCTCGGCCTGCGCCGTCCAAAACCGGCGCGCCTCCCCATACTGGCCGGCGGCGTAGGCGCGCTGGCCTTCGCCAGGATCGGCCGTAGTTGCCTGCGCAATAGCCGTTGGATTGGTCGCCAGCAGCGTCGCCGCCAGCGCCCAACCTCTTAACGCCCAGCCCCTTAACGCCCAGCCCCTTAACGCCAAGTGATCTCGACTCGCCTGTTCTGTGCTTCCGGCACGCCTCGCTGGGCCGGCACGGCCGGGTTGGTCTCGCCCTTGGCCAGTATCTGGGTCCGCTCGGCGGGGATGCCGCGCGCCAGCAAGCCGCGCGCCACCGCGGTCGCCCGGCGCTGCGAAAGCAGCAGGTTTTCCGTTGCCGGACCAACCGCGTCGGTGCTTCCGCTCACGACCATGATGATGGGCCGGCCTTCACGATAGAGCCGCGACGCCTGGTCGAGGATCGCTTCGTTACGGGCATCCAGCCCGGCGGCTCCCGTGCCAAATAGGAGGACCAGCTTGCCGGCTGGCTCCGCGCTTTCTGCGGTGCCGCCGGGCGCCGCCGCACTCACGGGGGCGCTTGACGTCGAAGGCTGCGGCTCCGTTTGCTGCGCGGCCGCAGTGCCGGCGGCGGCAACCAGGACGGCAGTTCCGAGGAAACAGGCTTTGGCTGATATTACCATGGTAAACTCTCCCCTAGGAGGCCGGAGCCAACAGGCTGGCCTTCCAGCAAGCATGAACAGACATCGTTGAAACGGCGCGGATGAGCCTCCAAGGCGGAACTAAGTTATTGGTTCTTATCATTTGTTCGTGAGAAGCATCAGGTAGATGTGAAGTCTAGCTGGACCCGGCCTTCGGTCTCGATGCCACGTTGCGTGTCGGGCAACTGCTGTTCTAGCCTTCTGGCAAGGCGCAGGAGCACAAGGGAAGTAGACAGCCAGGCCAGCATTGGAGATTCCCTGCCATGACCCCCTTTCAAGTCGACTGGACGGCCGAGGCCGTGGAACCCGTGCTGGATCGGGTTCGTGCCTATCGCTTCCCTCCGGCGCCGGCTGGGGAGGGCTGGCGCTACGGCTGCGACGCCGGGTTCCTGCGCGAGTTCTGCGGCTTCTGGATAGACGGCTACGATTGGCGCGCCGCCGTGGAGCGGCTTAACCGCTTCCCGCAGTTCTTGGCCACGGTGGAGGGGGCTGAGTTGCATTTCGTGCACCTGGTGGGCGAGGCGGAGGGGCGACGGCCGCTGCTGCTCACCCATGGCTGGCCGGGCTCGTATCGCGAGTTCTGGAAGATCGCGGAGCCGCTGGCCTTTCCGTCCCGCCACGGCGGCAGGGCGGAGGACGCCTTCGACCTCGTGATTCCCTCGCTGCCCAACTTCGGCTTCTCCGCCAGGCCCGCGCGCACGGTCGACCAGCGCCGCACCGCCGCACTTTTCGACGGATTGATGACGCAGGTGCTGGGCTACCGCCGCTACCATGCGCACGGCGGCGACTGGGGGGCACTGGTGACCTCGATGCTGGCGCTGCACCATAAGGAGCACCTTTCGGCGATCCACCTCACCATGATGCTTCCCCGGCCCGGCGCTCCCCCGGAGACGCCGGAGGAAAAGGAGTGGGCCGCCGCCATGCAGGCCATCGAGCAGGCCAAGGGCGGGTACCGTCACCTCCAGGGCAGCAAGCCGCAGAGCCTGTCCTGGGCCGTGGGCGACAGCCCCGTCGGCCAGGCCGCCTGGATTCTGGAGCGCTTCCACGACTGGGCCGACCTGCGCGAGCGTTCGTTCGAGGAGGTCTTCAGCCGGGAGGACCTGCTCGACACGGTGATGGTCTACGTAATGACGGGTGCCTTCCACTCGTCCATCCGCTACTACTCCGCTGCGCTGGAGGCTGGGCTGCGCAGCCTGCCGGCGGGGCAACGCGTCGAGGTTCCGACCGCCTTCGCCCGCTTCCCCGACCCATTGTCTCCCTTTCCGCCGCGTGGATACGTGGAGAAGGGGTTCAACGTGTCCCGCTGGACGGCCATGCCGAGAGGCGGCCACTTCGCCGCGCTGGAGGCACCCGATCTGCTGGTGGATGATCTGCGCGACTGGGCCCGCAGCGCTTGACGACGGTGGCCACCATGGGGTCCAGACCTAGCAGGGTTATCCCTTGGTCGCGCCAGCCGTGAGCCCGGCGATGTAGTAGTCCATCAGGAACGCGTAGATCAGCACTGGCGGTGCTGCGGCCATCAGGCTGCCAGCCATGATCTTGCCCCATTGGAACACGTCGGCGCGAATGAGGTCGCTGACGATCCCGACGGTCAGCACCATCTGGTCCGAGCTGTACAGATACGCCATCGGATACAGGAACGTGCCCCAGCCGACGGTGAAGGCGAAGATGGTGGCGGCGATGATGCCGGGCATGGCGACGGGGATGAAAATGCGGAACAGCATCTGCATCCACGAGGCGCCGTCGATAAGCGCGGCCTCGTCCAGCTCCTTGGGGATGCTCGCGAAGTAGCCGATCATGATCCACGTGCAGAACGGCACCGACAGCGTGAGATACAGGGGTACCATGGCCCAGGCGTTGTTGGTCAGCCCGAGCGCGCTGATGACCTGGAACAGCGGGATGAACAGCAGGCTTTCCGGCACGAGATATGTCAGGAAAATGCCGGTCGCCAGTACCGAGCTGCCCCAGAATTTCATCCGCGCCAGGCTAAAGGCCGCAAGCACGGAGATGCACATCGTGACCACCACGACGCAGGACGTGACCTTGATGGAGTTCCAGAAGAACCCCAGGAAGTTCGGTGCGTGCAGCAGCTCGATGTAGTTCGACAGCGTTGGGTGCGCGACCAGCCACGGGTTGCCCGACATGCTGGAGATCTCGGCCGAGCCTTTGAAGCTGGTCACCAGCATGTGGAACGGTGGGATCAGGAAGAACACGACGAACACGCTGAGGGCGGCATAGCTCCCCCACATCGCCCATTTCCGGTCCCGCGTCAGCCGGCCGGGCCGGCGTGCGGCCTGGGCACGGGGCCCGGCGGCTAAAACGGTCGCGCTCACATCGCCTCCTTGGACCGCTGGTTCACGCCGCGCAGCACGAAGAAGGCGAACACGGCGAGAATGGGGAACATGAACAGGCTGACCGAAGCGCCGAGCGGGATGTCGCCCGACTGGATGCCGACCTGGAAGGCGTAGGTGGCGAACAAATGCGTCTGGTCCTGCGGGCCGCCGTTGGTGAGGATGCGCACGATGTCGAAGTTGGCGAAGGTGATGATCAGGCTGAACAGCACGGTGATCGAGATCACGTTGCGCATCATCGGCAACGTCACGTGCCACAGCTTTTGCCAGAACCCGGCGCCGTCGATGCTCGCGGCCTCATACAACTGCTCCGGCACCGACTTCAGCGCGGCGAGATACATGATCAGGAAGAACGGCGCCCCGTACCAGACATTCACCAGTATGACGGAGAACCGGGCCCACCACGTGGCGCCCAGCCACGGGATGGACGGACCGCCGAGCGCGTTGATCACCCAATTGAACGCGGAGTAGGAGGGGTCGAACAGCCACCACCAGCCGAGGGTGGACATGGCCAGCGGGATCACCCAGGGGATCAGCAGCAGGCCGCGCCAAATGCGATGCCGTTTACTCGGGATGTTGTGCATCAGGTGCGCCAGCATGAAGCCGATCAGCGCCTTGAGGATCACGGCGGTGACGGCGAACAGGACACTTTGGAAGATGACGGCCTGGAACGTCGGCCGGCTGAGCAGGAAGGTGAAATTGTCGAGGCCGACAAACTTCGTCATCTTCTTGTTCAGCATGGACAAGTAGATCGCGTAGAGTCCGGGATAGACGACCAAGCTGACCACCACGGCGAGCAACGGCAGGCACATGGCGAATGCCATTGTGGACCGGTGCCGCATGAACCGCCGCATACCGCCGGGGCGCGAGGCGGACACTCGCCTGGCGCCCCCTCCCATCGGCAGGATCGATCCGTCTGCCATCACACGTTGTTCCGGCTCAGCGGTTGAAGCCCTGCAGCTCGCCCTCGGCCCAGGCGATGGTCTGCTCGATCGTCTGGCCGCCCTGCGTGCAGCGGGCCACCATCTTGGTCATCGTCGCCTGGTTGTAGATCTGCACCGCCATGTCGGGGGGCGCAGGGAACGCGGCGATGCTGGCCGAGGCCTTGTGGCCGGGCTTGAGCTGATAGTTGGAGACGGTGCCCTTCGGCGGCCCCTCGTTCGCCCACACGGGGAAGTCCGCCATGCTCTGGAACGGCGGCGTGTCATAGCCGTGCGAGGCGGTGCACAGCACCTCGGCCTGCTCGCGCTCGCTCAGCCACTCGACGAGCTCCTTGGCGGCGGACTTGTTCTTGCCGAAATTCCAGGCGCCCCAGAAATACGGCAAGTAGGGCAGGAAGCGGCCCTTCGGACCGGCCGGGTTCGGGTGCGTCCAGCACTGCTCGCCCACGGTCGGGTTGTCGCGCACCGCGACGGCCCATGCGGAGGGCGGGTTCATGATCAAGGCGCTCTTGCCCGAGATCAGCGCCCGGTTGTTGGAGGCGTCGTCCCAGCTATACACGTCGCCCGGCAGGTTTGGCATCAGCCGCTTGAACCACTCCAGCGCCTGGCGCACTGCGTCCGACTTCACGGTGACGTTGCCCTTCGCGTCGGCCAGCTCGGCGCCGTAGCTGGTGAACATCGCGCCGACCCAGTCCACCGCGTCGGTGAACTGCCCCATCGGCATGCCGAACGGGAACCCGGCCTTTGAGCACTTCTCGGAAGCGGTCAGGAACGCGTCCCACGTCCAGTCGTCATAGCCCGGCCCCATCGTGGCTGCCGCCGGGAACACCGCCTGGAGGTCCATGCCTACGTGCTGCTTGAACAGGTCGATGCGCGAGCAGCAGGGCTTCGTCTGGCTGCCGGAGATGGCGGGGACGGCGCGATAGGACCCGTCGGCTTTCGACAGGTAGTCCACGATCGGGTTCACCGGGCCGTACTTGGCAGACAGGCGCTTGACCACGTCGTCCATCGGCTCGAGCAGTTCGGCGTTGTTGTGCACCTCCCAGGTCGGAAAGGCCTGGACATCGTGGCCGGACTTGGCCTGCGCCTCGGCAGCGAGGGTCAGCAGGTTCTTGTTGCCGACCGAGGTGATGTAGTCGATCGAGACCTCGGTCTTGGTTTTGTCGCTCCACTGCTTGACCAGCTTGGTCATCGCGTCGTTGGCGCCGGGCACCCAGTGGTCCCAGAACCCGACGCTGAGGCGCCCGGCCGCGGCGGCGGTGCGGATATGCACCAATGGCAGCACGGTTGCAGCGGCACCCAGCACCAATGCATCGCGTCTCGACACGCCCGATATGGCTGACATGCTTGTTTCCCCAAGCCGGCCTGTTTGTTCGGCCGGTCCGCCGTCATGCGGCTTTATGATAGCAGCGTCGCACAAAACGCCGGTCATTCGCAACCGGGATCTCGTCGCTTAATTGAGATGACTGACGGTTTGGCGAGATCGGCGGGTCATTCGATCAGGGTGGCCCGGCGCTTAGGGCTCATCCGCGGTCGGTTGCACGCGCCCGCAAAGCTCGTCTCAATGCGTTGGAGCCGGTTGCGATTGCAGCAACGGCGATGAAGGAGCGGTGATGCGGGTCTTCCTGATTTTGTTGGCAATGTGCGTATCGGTGTCGGCCCAGGGATTGTCGAGTCCGGTGGGATTGTGGCGGACGGTGGACGACAAGACCGGCCAGGAAACCGGCCTCGTGCGCCTGTTCGAGGCGAATGGCGCTCTCTATGGCCGCATCGAGAAGATCTTCGACCCGGCCCGCGCGAGGTTGACCTGCGTCAAATGTGATGACGACCGGAAAGGTAAGCCGCTGGTCGGCCTCGACTTCTTGCGAGGGCTACGACGGGATGGGGACGTGTGGGACGGCGGGACGATCCTCGATCCCGAGACCGGGTCCATCTACAAATCATCAGTCCGGCTGGACGACGGCGGGCAGAAGCTGATCGTTCGAGGCTACATTGGGATCAGCATGCTGGGGCGGAGCCAGACGTGGACGCGCGAACCGTGAACACACAGCGGGTTAGGCATTCGCAGCGTCCTGCAGCCCACCCGCCCTAGGCGTGTATCACTCCGCCTTGCGATGGCCACGGCCATGCTGTTCTTTCGTCAACTCGGCATTCCGGGCAGCGGCCGCTTTCTCGGCCTTGCCGGCGGTGGCGGAACTGGTGCCCTCATCCGTCGTGCCGTCCGCGGCTGCACGCGAGCTGGCGGGCATGGGCTCACCTTTGGCAGATTTTGGGGCGGGAGCCTTGCCGCCCTCGGGCACTGCGGCATGGCCCGCGCCGGCCTTTGCGCTGCCGGCCTGCTGAACCTCGTCCGCCTTCTGCGCCTTGGCGGACCGTGCAGTGCTGGTATCGTTGTCGGACTTGGTTTTCTGGTGCGGCATGGCGGTCCTCCATTTGGGAACGGGCGGTTAACCCCGAGGAGGCGCCGGGGTTGCGCGGGCGCTGCAACTTGGCATCATGGACGGCTGTTCCGGCTTGGCAACCCGCTCCGCCTCGCGCCAGGATCGGACGGCTGTGTCATGCCCGATCTGTACTTGACGCGGGTGAAGGCCCCAGCAGACTCGAAATCTGCAGGCGCAGCATGGCATCGCCCGTTGCTGCCAATCAGGCGGGGAGGATCGCGACCGCGCGGGTCCAACCGGCCGAGCCGCGGTGCAGCTTGACCGGGAAGGCGGAGATCAGGAATCCGCTCGGCGGCAGCGCCTCCAGATTGTGCATTTTCTCGATCTGGCAGTACGCACGGTCCCGCCCGGCGCGATGGCCCTCCCAGATCAGCCCAGCGTCCCCCGTTTCCTGCACGCGCCGACGCGTATGGCTGAACGGCGCGTCCCAACTCCAGGCGTCGATGCCGACGACGCGAATCCCGCGCTCCGTCAGCCATAATGTCGCGGCCCGCCCCATGCCGCAGCCGCTGTCCACGTAATCCGCCTCGCCGTAGCGTGAGCCTGCCCGCGTGTTGACCACCACGATGTCGAGCGGGCTCAGGACATGGCCGATGCGCGCAAGCTCGGCCTCGATCTCCGCTGGCTGCACGACATGGCCGTCCGGCAAGTCGCGAAAATCCAGCTTGACACCGGGCTGATACAGCCAGTCGAGCGGGACCTCGTCGATGCGCATGGAGGGCACGCCGCCCGGCCTCATGGCCTCGTCCATGCGGGAAAAGTAGTGGTAGGGCGCATCCACGTGGGTGCCGTTATGGCTGCTGAGGGTGCAGCGCTCGACGGCGGCATACTGGCCTTCCGGCAACTGGTCCACGCCGACGCCGAAATAGGCCGCGATGCGGGGCGCCGACTGGTGGTGGTCGATATATTCGATCTGCGGGATCATGTCGGGCGGATCGCTGGCGATGTCGCCGCGCAGCGGGACGGACAGGTCGATCAGGCAATGGGCCATGGTGCCTCGCGTCGGTGTATGGTGAAGTCACTGCATCAGGCCGGGGGGCAGCCGCCATCCGCCGGCCCGAAGGCTTCGTGCCCTGGGATGGTGTCCAGCGAGCTATACAGGTCCCAGGGGTCCGGCGCCTCTTACCATGGTCTGTTGCTTCGAGCATGCGCAGACCTGTGAGTTGAAGCCTTCCCGCGCCTGGCCTAGCGTGAACCCAGCAGCAAAGAGGCGTGCAATGTCCGGCTTCGCCAGCACCAAGGACCTCGCCGATAAGACGATCAGCTTCGACGAGCTGGCGCCGGGCCTATATGGCTACACCGCCGAGGGCGACCCGAACAGCGGCGTCGTGGTCGGCGACGACAGCGTGCTGGTCGTGGACGCGCAGGCGACGCCGCTGCTGGCCCGCGACGTGATCGCGCGCATCCGCACCGTGACCGATAAGCCGATCCGCCATGTGGTGCTGTCCCATTACCACGCCGTGCGCGTGCTGGGCGCCAGCGCCTATACCGGGGCCGAGATCATCGCATCGGACGTTTGCCGGGCGATGACGGTGGAGCGGGGGCAGCAGGACACCGATAGCGAGATCGGCCGCTTTCCGCGGCTGTTCCGCGGGCGGGACAGCATTCCCGGGCTGACCTGGCCGACGTTAACCTTTCACAAACGCATGACGCTGTATCTTGGCCAGCGCGAGGTGCAGATCATCCATATCGGGCGCAGCCACACCGCCGGGGATGCGGTCGTATGGCTGCCGAAGGAGCGGGTGCTGTTCAGCGGGGACGTGGTGGAGTTCAGCGCGACGCCCTATTGTGGGGACGCGCATTTCACGGACTGGCCGGCGACGCTCGCTGCGGTGCAGGCGCTGGGGGCGGAGGCGCTGGTGCCGGGCCGCGGCCGGTCGCTGATGAACGCCAGCGAGTGCGCCGAGGCGATCGAGGGCACGCGCGCCTTCACCTCCGACCTGTTCGCGCTGGTGCAGCGCGCCTCGGCCGGCGGCGCCGAGTTGAAGCAGGTTTATGACCTGGCCATGGCCGAGATGCGGCCCAAATACGGGCATTGGGCCATCTTCGAGCACTGCATGCCGTTCAACGTGACCCGGGCGCATGACGAGGCGCGCGGCCTGGACACTCCGCGCATCTGGACCGCCGAGCGCGACATCGAGATGTGGCGCGCGCTGGAGCAAGGCGCGCCGGCTCCAACAGCGGATGCATCGACCGGGACGGCCTGATGCCCTATGCCTCGCCTCGCTATGCCGTGATGCCGCCGCCTTCGGATGCAGTGCATCACCCGGCGGTGGTGGTGGGCGGCGGACTGGTCGGATTGACCCTGGCGCTCGACCTCGCCCAGCGCGGCGTGCCCGTGGTGGTGCTGGACGACGACAATACCGTGAGCACCGGCAGCCGGGCGATCTGTTTCGCCAAGCGAACGCTGGAGATTTTTGGGCGGTTGGGCCTGGGGCCGCGCATGCTGGCCAAGGGCATCACCTGGAACGTCGGCCGGGTGTTCTTTGGCGACCGGCAGCTCTTTGAGTTCGATCTGTTGCCGGAGGACGGGCACGAATACCCGGCCTTCATCAATCTGCAGCAGTACTACGCCGAGGAGTGGCTGGTCGAGGCGTGCCAGGCCACGGGGCTCGTGGACCTGCGCTGGCGGCACACGGTCGCCGCGGTGGACAGCCGGCCGGATGGCGCGACGGTCACGGTGGACACGGCGGACGGGTCGTATGCGCTGACCACCGATTGGCTGCTGGCCGCCGATGGCGCGCGCAGCTTCGTGCGGGGCGCTCTCGGCCTGCCGTTTGTGGGAAAGAGCTTCCGCGACCGCTTCCTGATCGCGGACGTGGTGATGCGGGCCGAGTTCCCGACCGAGCGGTGGTTCTGGTTCGACCCGCCATTCCACCGCAACCAGTCGGCCCTGCTGCACAAGCAGCCGGACGACGTGTGGCGCATCGACCTGCAGCTCGGCTGGGACGCCGATCCCGAGGAGGAGCGCCGGCCCGAGCGTGTCATCCCCCGCGTGCAGGCGATGCTGGGGCCCGACGTGCCGTTCGAGCTCGAATGGGTCAGCGTTTATACTTTTCGCTGCCGCCGGCTGGAGCGGTTCGTGCACGGCCGCGTGGTATTCGTGGGGGATAGCGCGCACCAGGTGAGCCCGTTCGGCGCGCGCGGCGGCAATGGCGGGGTGCAGGACGCGGATAACCTGGGCTGGAAGCTGGCGGCGGTGATCCAGGGCGCGGCTGATCCAGCGCTGATCCGGACCTATGACGACGAGCGCATCGTGGCGGCCGACGAGAACATCCTGAACAGCACGCGCGCCACCGACTTCATCACGCCGAAATCGGACGCGGCCCGGGCCTATCGCGACGCGGCGCTGGCGCTGGCGGCGCGGCATGCGTTCGCGCGCCCGCTGGTGAACTCCGGCCGGCTGTCGCGTCCTTCGTGCCTGCCGTACAGTCCGCTGAATGCGGGGGATAGCGACCTGTGGCCGGGTTGCCTGCCGCCGGGGACGCCGGCCGTGGACGCGCCGATGCAGCATGCGGGCAAGGCCGACTGGCTGCTGCGCCACATGGCCGGGCCGGGTTTCTCATTGCTGGTGTTCGGCCCAGCGACGCCGGACATTCCCGGCGTGACCACGGTGCGTATCGCGCCGGACGCACTGCACGACGTGCGGGGCCTGGCGGCGCAGCGCTATGGCGCGTTCCCCGGCGCCTGTGTGCTGCTACGGCCGGATCAGCACGTGGCGGCGCTGTTCCGGCGGTTCGAGCGGGACCGGGTGGCGGCTGCGGTGCGTCACGCGCAAGGTCACGTCGCGGCCGTGCGGTGGGAGCGGGTGGCCTGATGCCGCTCGATCTGGCGCCCCGCCTTGGTGATCCCGACGGGCTGTTCGCGGCACTGGTGGCGGCGCATGAGGGGCTGGAGCCGGCCGCGTCCCGACGTCTGGACGCGGCGCTGGTGCTGTTGCTGGCCAACCACATTGGCGACGATGCCGTCGTGCTGGACGCCATCCAGGTCGCACGATCAGCGGAGGAACCAGCATGAACGTCATACGATCGTCGGAGACGGGCCTGAGGCAAAGCTACCAGACCGGCTTTGGCAACGGCTTCGAGACGGAGGCGTTGCCCGGCGCGTTGCCGGTCGGGCGCAACTCGCCGCAGCATTGCCCGTACGGCCTTTATGCCGAACAGCTCAGCGGCAGCGCGTTCACCGCGCCGCGCGTCAGCAACGAGCGGTCGTGGCTGTATCGCATCCGGCCGACCGTGCGGCACTGGGGCCGCTTCCGCCGGGCCGATGCGGGACTGTGGCGCACGGCGCCTTGTGCCGAGGCCGAAATTCCGCCCGCCCCGATGCGCTGGGACCCGCTGCCGATGCCGGACGGGCCGGTGTCGTTCATCGAGGGCTTCCGCACCATCACCACCGCCGGCGACGTGGACGGGCAGGCCGGCATGGGCGCCCATCTCTACGCCGCGACCCGCTCCATGCAGGACGAATTCTTCTACGACGCCGACGGCGAGTTGCTGATCGTGCCGGAGCAGGGGCGGCTGCGGCTGTGCACGGAGTTCGGCGTCATCGACCTGGAACCCGGCGAGATCGCCGTCATCCCGCGTGGCGTGAAGTTCCGGGCGGAGTTGCCGGCCGGTCCATCCCGTGGCTATGTTTGCGAGAACTACGGCGGTTCCTTCACCTTGCCGGAGCGCGGTCCGATCGGCGCCAATTGCCTTGCCAACCCGCGCGATTTCATGACCCCCGTGGCAGCCTACGAGGACCGCGAGGTGCCGTCCCGCATGTTCGTCAAGCAGGGTGGCGTGCTGTGGGTGGCCGATATCGGGCAGAGCCCGCTCGATGTCGTCGCCTGGCACGGCAACTACGCCCCCTACAAGTACGACCTGCGCCGCTATTCCCCGGTCGGGCCGCTGCTGTTCGACCACGCCGATCCCAGCATCTTCACCGTATTGACCGCGCCCAGCGAGACGCCGGGGACCGCCAACGTCGATTTCGTCTGCTTCCCCGACCGCTGGCTGGTGGCCGAAAACACGTTCCGGCCGCCCTGGTATCACATGAACTGCATGAGCGAGTTCATGGGCCTCATCTATGGCCAGTATGACGCCAAGCCGCAGGGCTTCGTGCCCGGCGGGTTCAGCTTGCACAATGCCATGCTGCCGCACGGCCCGGATGCGGAGGCGTTTGCGCGGGCGAGCACGGCCGCACTCGGCCCGCATAAGCTGGAGGGCACGATGGCGTTCATGTTCGAGAGCCGTCACCGCCAGCGCGTGACCGCCTTCGCAGCCGCGGCGCCGCAGCTGCAGCAGGGCTACCAGGACTGCTGGGCGGACCTGCAGAAGCACTTCGACCCCGGCAACCCGGAGCCACTGGCATGACGATCGACCATACCCACGACCCGTCGCTGCAAAGCTGGGTCGCCAGCGCCAACGGCCATGCAGACTTTCCGATCCAGAACCTGCCGCTCGGGGTGTTCGGCCCGCTGGCTGGCGCACCGCGGGGCGGCATCGCGATCGGTGACATGATCCTGGACCTGCGCGCGGTGCACGAGTCGGGGCTGCTGGACGAGGAGGCGCAGGCCGCCGCCCATGCGTGCATCGGCCCGTCGCTCAACCAGTTCCTGGCGCTGGGCGCCGGGCCCCGCATCGCGCTCCGCGACGCGATCAGCGCTCTGTTGCAGGAGGGATCGGACGAGCGCCCGTATCTGCTGCACCGTGCTGATGAGTGCATGCTCTATCTGCCGGCGCATGTCGGCGACTACACGGATTTCTACGCCGGCATCCATCACGCCGAGGCCGTCGGCAAGCAGTTCCGGCCGGATGCGCCGTTAACGCCGAACTATAAGTGGGTGCCGATCGGCTACCACGGCCGGGCGAGCAGCCTGCGGCCCAGCGGGGCCGAGGTACGGCGGCCCAACGGACAGCGCAAGCCCGCGGCCGAGGCCGTGCCGACGTTCGGGCCCAGCCGCAACCTGGACTACGAGCTGGAGCTGGGCGTTTGGGTCGGCCCCGGGAATGCGCTCGGCACCGCCATCCCGATCGCCGACGCCCCGGATCATATTGGCGGCTTCTGCCTGCTGAACGACTGGTCGGCGCGGGATATCCAGGGTTGGGAGTACCAGCCTTTGGGGCCGTTCCTGGCCAAAAGCTTCTGCACCACCGTCAGCCCCTGGATCGTGACGCCCGAGGCGCTGGCCCCGTTTCGCGCGCCGCAGCCGCCCCGCCCCGCCGGCGACCCGGCGCCGCTGCCCTATCTGCACGATCCCGCGGACCAGGCCGCCGGCGCGCTGGATATCGAGCTCGAGGTCCTGCTGATCACGCCGGGCATGCGCAAGCAGGGCCTGGCGCCGCACCGGCTGTCGATTGGCTCGGCCCTATCGCTCTATTGGACGCCGGCGCAGCTCTTGGCGCACCACGCGAGCGGCGGCTGCAACATGAACCCTGGGGATTTGCTGGGCACCGGCACGATCTCGGCGCCGACCAGCGACGGCTGCGGCAGCCTCCTGGAGGTCACCCAGGGCGGCCGCGCCCCGATCACCCTGCCGTCCGGCGAGGAGCGGCGGTTCCTTGAGGACGGCGACGAGGTGATCCTGTGCGCCCGCGCCAAGCGGGACGGTGCGGCAGCGATTGGTTTCGGGCCATGCCGGGGCCGGATCATGCCGGCACTGTAGCAGTGTTGGCGGCTCCGACTTGCCGGGCGGTCCCGGGATGGGTTAGCTGCGCGGTCTGGGTTTGCAAGAAGAGAGTTCAATGCGCGTCAAGGATGTGAAGAAGGTCGTGCTCGCCTACTCCGGCGGGTTGGACACCAGCGTCATCCTGCGCTGGCTCCAGACGACCTGTCGATGCGAGGTGGTCACCTTCACCGCCGATCTCGGCCAGGGCGAGGAGCTGGAGCCAGCACGGCGCAAGGCCGAGATGATGGGCGTGAAGGAGATCTTCGTCGACGACCTGCGGGAAACCTTTGTCCGCGACTTCGTCTTCCCGATGTTCCGCGCCAACACGGTCTATGAGGGCTACTACCTGCTCGGCACCAGCATCGCGCGTCCGTTGATCGCGCAGCGGCAGATCGAGATCGCGGAGCTGGTCGGCGCCGACGCCGTAGCACACGGCGCCACGGGGAAGGGCAACGACCAGGTCCGCTTCGAGATCGCCTATTATGCGCTGAAGCCCGACATCAAGGTGATCGCCCCCTGGCGCGAATGGGACCTGACCAGCCGCACCCGGCTGCTGGAGTTCGCCGAGGCCAACCAGATCCCGGTGGCCCGCGACAAGCAGGGCGAGGCGCCGTTCAGCGTGGACGCGAACCTGCTGCACTCGTCCTCCGAGGGCAAGATGCTGGAGGACCCGGCCGAGGAGGCGCCCGAGGTGGTCTATCAGCGCACCATCCGGCCCGAGGATGCGCCGGACCAATCGACCGTCATCAGCGTCGACTTCGAGCGCGGCGACCCGACCGCGATCGACGGCGTCGCCATGTCGCCCGCGACGCTGCTGACCCGGCTGAATGAGTTGGGCCGCGCCAACGGCATCGGCCGGCTGGACCTGGTCGAGAACCGCTTCGTCGGCATGAAGTCCCGCGGGGTTTATGAGACGCCGGGTGGCTCCATCCTGCTGGTGGCGCACCGGGGCATCGAGAGCATCACGCTCGACCGGGAGGCCGCGCACCTGAAGGACAGCCTGATGCCGCGCTACGCCGAGCTGATCTATAACGGCTTCTGGTTCAGCCCGGAGCGGCGGATGCTGCAGGCGGCGATCGACGAGAGCCAGCACAGCGTGAGCGGCCGGGTGCGGCTGCGGCTGTATAAGGGCAATGTGAGCGTGATCGGGCGGGAGAGCTCCAACAGCCTGTATTCGATGAAGGTCGTGACGTTCGAGGATGACCAGGGCGCCTATGACCAGACCGACGCGCAAGGTTTCATTAAGCTGCAGGCGCTACGGTTGCGGCTGGGTGCCATGGCCGGCCGACGTGGCGGCGCGCTTTAAGGAGGAACCATGACGCTTTCCATGTTCCAGGCCGCGGTGCCGCCCAGCCTGCAGATGATGGGCGCGCTGTCCGGCGTGCTGGCCAAGGCCGCCGCGCATTGCGAAGCACGCAAGATCGACCCGGCGGTGCTGCTTGGCAGCCGGCTGTATCCCGACATGTTCGCGCTCGCGCGCCAGACTCAGGTCGCCGCCGACTTCGCCAAAGGCGGCTGCGCCCGGCTGGCCGACGTACCCGCGCCGAAGTTCGAGGATAGCGAGACGACATTCGCAGAGCTGCAGGCCCGGCTGGACCGTACGGCGGAGTTCATCCGCACCCTGGCACCGGCGCAGATCGACGGATCAGAGGCGCGGGAGATCGTCATCAAGATCGCTGGGCAGGAGATGCGCTTCCAAGGCCAGCCGTATCTCCTGCACTTCGTGCTGCCCAACCTGTATTTCCACGCGACCGCCGCCTATGCCATCCTGCGGCACAACGGGGTGGAGATCGGCAAGCGCGACTTCATGGGCAGCGTGCCCGGGTTGGTATAGGCTTCATCCTCACCCGCGCGGAGGTTCCTATGCCCATCCATAACCGCATTGCCGACCTGGCCCCGGAGCTGACCGAATGGCGCCAGGACCTGCATGCCCATCCGGAGCTAGGGTTCGAGGAGCATCGTACCAGCGCGATCGTGGCGGCGAAGCTGGCGGAGTGGGGGATTGAGGTCACGCGCGGGATCGCCGGCACCGGGCTGGTCGGCACGTTGCGCAACGGGTCGTCCGGGCGGGCGATCGGGCTGCGGGCGGACATGGATTGCCTGCCGATGACGGAGGATAACGAGTTCGCACACCGCTCGACGGCTCCGGGCCGAATGCATGCGTGCGGGCATGACGGGCATACGACGATGCTGCTGGGGGCAGCGCGCTATCTGGCCGAGACGCGCAATTTCGACGGGACCGTGCACTTCATCTTCCAGCCGGCGGAGGAAGGCGGCGGCGGCGGGCGCGTGATGGTCGAGGAGGGGCTGTTCGACCGCTTCCCCTGCGACATGGTGTTCGGCGCGCACAACGACACGACCCTGCCGGTCGGCACGATGCAGGCGGCGACGGGACAGGTCTCGGCGGCGAGCGACCGGTTCTGGGTCCGGATCACCGGGCGGGGCGGCCACGCGGCCCGGCCGCATCGCAGCATCGACCCGGTGGTGATCGGCAGCCATATCGTGCTGGCGCTGCAGAGCATCGTCTCCCGGCGCACCGATCCGCTGAAGAGCGCCGTGCTGAGCATCACCCAGTTCCACGCGGGCAGCGCGGGCAACGTGATCCCGGACGGCGCCGTGCTGAACGGCACGGTCCGCACGCTGGATGCCGAGGTGCAGGACGACGTGGAGCGCATGATGGGCGAGATTGTGCAAGCGACCGCCGCCGCACACGGCGCGGTTGCGGTGCTGGAGTATGAGCGTGGCTACCCGTCCGTGGTGAACGCACCCGAACCCACGGTTCGCGCGGCAATGGCGGCCGAGCGGTTGCTGGGACAGGGCAAGATGATAACGCAGGCGCCGCCAGGCATGGGCGGCGAGGACTTTTCCTATATGGCGCTAAAGGTGCCGGGCTGCTTCGTCCGGATCGGTCAGCGCGACGGGGACAAGGGCGCTGTCTCTGTACACAACCCGCGGTATGACTTCAACGACGACATCCTGCCAATCGGGGCGAGCTTTTGGGCGACGCTGATCGAGCAGGAGTTGCCGCGGGGGTAGCTTTTGTCGTTAGCACTATGATTTGTGAGGTGTGAAGGCCATTTTGTTCCGATGCAGCGATCAAATCCCCCCTCTGGTATTCCGACATTTGCCCAACTCATTTCTCCTACCATCTATGCCCTGAGATCGCTTGGAGGTTCTGCTGGTATTGGAGAGCTTGGCGAAGCGATTATCACCGCACTCGGGTTGCCGGAAAAGGTCGTAGCATATCGACGGGCTGGTGCTGCAACGAACGAAGTCCTTTACCGCGCCGCATGGGCAAGAACTTATCTGCGCCGTGATGGCTGCGTTGAGACTACATCTCGGGGAGTTTGGGCGCTAACTCCCCGCGGGCGAAACATCACCGATCAGGATCTTCTATCTCTTCCAAGTAGGGTTAGGAAGCAGACCAACTCAGGGCCGGAGAATGTCGAGCCAATCGCGATAGCTGAGGCTGTAGAAGAAGTGCTTGGGTGGAAAGAGCAGCTTCTCATTCTCCTTCGAGGACTTCAGCCAGATTCTTTTGAGCGATTGTCTCAACGCGTTCTTCGGGAGTCGTAACAGCCCAGGTCCTCTCGTTGGAGGGGGGCATTGACAGGTCACGGCTGAGTACGAGTCAACGTGTCAATGGCACCGCCCGATGACACAGGCTCCGGAGACGACGTATCGGCCGCGATTGGCATT